>SAMEA3663047__coassemble_577_pt1 | contig 13271 bp, 13 predicted proteins | sample SAMEA3663047__metabat2_low_PE_025 | metagenome-assembled genome bin SAMEA3663047 (sample SAMEA3663047) | pig gut metagenome | biome: pig gut; feature: pig-associated habitat; material: faeces | place: France | collected 2012
ATCGCCGTGGCGGTCGAATTGCAGGAAACTCTGCGCGTTCTCCGCTTTCGCGGGGGTGCGCTTGGGGGAGCCGTCGGCATCCAGCCCGGCTACCACGCTGATCTCGCCCGTCTTCTCGTCACGGACTATCAGCACGTCCTTTTCAGTTGTTTTCTTTGCCATTTGAAAAATGTTTTAATGGGTTATTTTTGAAAGAAATTATGGATACGAGCCTTGTAGAAGGCTATATCTTCTTTTTTGAAGTCCTTTACGTGTCCGGAAAGGAACGTCAGCACGTCCTCCTCGCTGTAATAGGTCTTTTTGCCGAGCGTCTTGTACGGCAACGCGCCGATGCTGCGGTAGCGTTGCAGGGTACGCTTGCTGATCTGGAGCAGCATACAGAGGTCTTGGTTGTCGAACATCCTGATACGTTCTATCGGGTTCGGGGCTTTGCCGGACGGCTGCAAGGAGAGCAGCAGTTCGTCTTGACGGTCGAGCCGTTCCATCAGCTTCTGCATCCAGCTCTCGAAATTGTTTCGGGTAAGCAGTTCCATACGTCACGTCCTCCTTCCTTTGGGTTTGTTGCCGCCCGTGCGCAGCGTATGGTTGCGTTTCAGTTCCGTAGGTGTTGCCGCATCCTCAACTATGGTGCAGTCCGCAAGCAGGCGGTCGATTTCTGACTGGCGGTAACGGCACTTGCTGCGCAGCACCACATAGCCGATGCGATGCTCGCTGCGCATACGCTGGAGGGTGCGGGTACTCACATTCAGCAGGTGCGCCGCCTCACGGGTGGTGAGCAACCTGTCTGCGGATTTTTCCTTTCTTTCGCCGGAAACGGCACGCACGTGTGCCGCTATCTCGGCTATCTGTTCCGTCAATGCGGTGAAGGCGGAACTTTCCATCGTTATTACTTTCATATTCAGTCCTTTCTTTTGGTTCCTGCGGCAAAATTCGGCAATAAACAAAAGGGGCTTTAACAGCTCACTACGTGTCTCACGTAAGATTTTTATCGGAAATGGCTCCGTAACCCGGACAGACGGCGCAACATACAGCCTTTCAGCGGGAAACGATATGCGTTCACGGGGGATGGCGTTACCTTTGCGGCAAACTCTAAAAATATTTTGAATATGGAAATTGTATCTATCGAGAAAAAGACCTTCGAGATGATGGTGGCATCCTTCAACGCCCTCTCGGAGAAGGTTGCCGCCCTGAGGCGCAAGAGCGACGGAGGGCGGCTGGAAAGGTGGCTCACGGGCGAGGAAGTCTGCGGGCAGTTGAGAATCAGCCCGCGCACGTTGCAGACGTTGCGCGACAAGCGGCTTATCGGCTACTCGCAGATAAACCGCAGGTTCTATTACAAGCCGGAAGAAGTCAGAAGGCTGATTCCGCTTATTGGCACGCTCTATCCCGGCGGCAGATAATTTTATTATTCACCCACTGAATCCAAAGTTATGATGAACGAGAACAACGATGTTTTTACACTGGAGGACGAGCCGCTTGCTGCCGTGGTACAGAATATGCGCAAAGGCTCTAAATGGCTCTCCGCATTTTTGGAAAGTTACCGTCCGCCGCTGGACGGGGAACGTTACCTGACGGATAGGGAGGTGGCGGAGCTGCTCCGTGTGAGCCGCCGTACCTTGCAGGAATACCGCAACAACAGGGTGCTGCCCTTTATCCTTTTGGGAGGAAAGGTACTTTACCCCGAATCAGGATTGCGTGAACTGTTGGCGGCGAATTACCGCAAGCCGCTGGAATAAAGGAAGCATGAAAACGAAAAAAGGAAACGGACAGCCCCGATGGAGTTGTCCGTTTCCTTTTTTTGTCTATATGTGTATTCAGCAATACCCGGCTTTCCCGTTCTGTATGAACATCACGTATGCCTGTCGCTTTTCTTTCGAGAGAGCTTTACCCACCAGCCACGTGCGGAACACGTGCGTGCAGTAGGTGTTCAATCTGAAAGCGACGGGGATGATAATCTCAAGCGAATAAACATTCGCATACAGACCGTTTTCAAGCTGAATGTAGCGGCATACCTCGTAGTCACTCAACACGTCCGCTTTGAGGATGGTTTTGATGGCGGCGTTCACTGCCGGGACACCCGTGTGGAACAGTCCGGCGATTTCTCCGGCGGTCATCCATACATCGTTACCGGTTACGCTGACCGCCTTGTCCTCAATGATGATTATGTCACGTTTCATGGCTTCTCTGTTTTATATGGTACAACCTGCAAATTCTTCGATTTGGTTCAATCTTGCCGCAAGATTCTCCATGTCTTGGTTGAGTTTCTCTTTGGTTATTTTCGCGTATATCTGCGTTGTTTTTATACTCTTGTGTCCCAGCATGGAACTGACCGTTTCGATGGGTACGCCGTTGGAGAGGAACACCGTCGTGGCTGCCGTGTGGCGGCTTTGATGCCATGTAATATGCTTGGTGATACCGCAACGCTTGGCGACGGCACGGATTCCGGCAAGACACGTGTTATAGTGGGGTACGGGGAAAATCCTGCCGTTTTCGCACAGCCCACGGTATTTGTCGATGATGCGCTTCGCTATGTCGAGCATACGGATGTTGGACACCACACCCGTCTTCTGGCGGTTGATATTTATCCACTCATGTTCATCAAAGTAGGTGCGGATATTCTCTTCCGTCAGGTTGCGCATATCGGCGAACGACAAGCCCGTGAAGGCGCAGAACAGGTATAAATCACGATACAGTTCTTGCTTCGCATTCTTCAGCTTACCTTCCATCAGCAGGCGTATTTCATCTTTAGTCAGGAAGCTGCGGGTCGTTTCTTCCTTCTTGATTTCATACTCGCGGAACGGGTCGCGCGTGAGCCACTCGTTGTTGATGGCGATGAACACCATCGTCCGCAGCGGGCAGACATACAGCCACACGGTATTGGTGCAGCAGTGTTTGTCCGTGCGCAGGAACATCTCAAAATCGGAAATGAAAGCGGGTGTAAGCTCTTTCAGAGCAATGTCCTTCACGTGGTAACGGATGGTAAGGAACTCTTGCAGGTGCTTGTAAACGGTCTTGTACTTCAAGAGCGTACCTTTAGCTTTCATGCCTGCCTCCACCTGCTTGGCATAGTCCTCGTTGTGCTGTTGGAACACCTGCATCAGCGTATGGTAGCGGTGTTCCAGTCCGAGAAAGGCGTTTTTCACCTTTTCCGCAGTGACGAAGTTGTCACGCTCCATGATTTCCTGATAATGCTTGTTGATGCGCACGCGCATCTTGTCAAGCATACGGTTCGTTTCGAGTGCCGCCGTGCTTCTGCCCGTGACACGTCCTCCTTTGGTGTCCCACAGCTTGGGATCGACGGTCAGTTTGCAGCTGAACTGTGTCTGGTTGCCGTCCACCGTGATGCGTCCCATGACGGGTACTGTCCCGTCCTTTTTCACTACCTGACGTTTGAGGTAGTAGATAACTGAAAATGTACTCTTCATCGTCCTTAATTTTTTTTAGGTTCAAAATTAGTCTATGAAGAATCCCTCGTCGGTACGCAAAACACGGAGGAACGGTGCAATCTTTTTCCGTAACCGGATTTGTCGTGTGAGTTGTTAGTAACTCACTATATCACAATGCCTTGTTTTGCCATTCGTATCCATTTCGTCACCTATATGGTGTGGTTACGAACAAGTAACGTAGCGACGTCTTTACTTGGCTTCGGCAAGGATTGTGGTGGCGTTGGAGATAATCGGCAGCTTAAATGAAACCTCTGTAAATCAATTCTATTACTTCATTCTTCCGTATTCCACTTTTTTGTAGTAACTTTGTAATAGCAAAGAGGAGAGAGCCCCAAAACACAGGGTTCTCTCCTCTTTTTTAGCCCATTATAAAGGGCAAAAAACATCGGATGTAGAAAAATTTCTAAGGGAGATAGAATTTTTTTTCTCAAAGAGCGGATTTTCTCTTGGCGAAGTTGGTGCGCGAATTGACGATATAGAAAATCGAAACTATAAAATAACTTAAAAATTTTTCCTGAAAATTCTCGTTTTTCGGGTAACTACGCAGGTTGAAAATTGCGGACAAGGGAGGTAGTCTGGCACGCCACGAAGGGGCAACCTGCGCCTAGCCCCAGTGCAGGGCGAAGCGGCGCCCTGGGTGATGTCGTCCGTCCCCGGCTTTTGCGCGGCAAGGGCAAAAGCATATAGGCAGGTGCTACAAACACGGCGAAAATGCCGTGCAGAAGCGTCCTATTCGTGCGCGGAGGCGGGAGAGGCTTCCTGCTGATTGATGCCCACGTTGTAGCCTGCATCGTAGCCGTCACGATAGTTCTCGGCATAAACCTGTCGGGCGCGGGCCGTGGTGAAATTGCTGTGGTCGTTGTAGCGCTTGAGGTCCTCGCGGCCGTCCGTGCCGTCGTAAAAACCATCCCAATAGCCGTCCTCCGATCCTGCTTCGGCTGCCGAGCGCAGGTCGCGCTGGATGTCGGTCGTATCGGCCTTGGTGGGTGTTGGTAGACTGCCTGCATTGACAATGGGTTGCTCTTCGATGGGCACTGTCGTGTCGGGCACGGCCACAGGTACGGCTGAGGGAGCAACGGCCACCAAGGCTGCGCTGTCGGCAGGGAGGGCCGAGAAGGGGCGCTCGCTCCTGGCTCCCACCTTCAGGTAGGCAATGATGGCCACTGCGGGGAGAACAACGAGGGAGGTGATGGACAACTTGGTGAGTGTCTCGCGCTTTATTTTGAATTTCATATTGTTCGATGGATGCTGTGAGAAAAAGGGGAAGGGGGGGGAGGAGGCTATCAACAGCCGAGGCGGGTCTGGTTGCCTACGTCGATGCGCAGGAAGATGAACAACTGGAGGGTGAACCCCCACAGCGACGAACCGCCATAACTGAAGAAGGGCAGCGGGATGCCGATGACGGGCATCAAGCCCATGACCATGCCGATATTGATGAGCACATGGAAGAGCAAAATACTCAATACGCAATAGCCATACACGCGCCCGAAGACTGTCGTTTGCCGTTCGGAGAGGTAGATGAGCCGCAAGATGAGGGCCAAGAATAGTAACAGCACCACGGTGCCGCCAACGAAACCTTCCTCCTCGCCCACGGTGCAGAAGATGAAGTCGGTGTCCTGCTCGGGCACGTACTTAAGTTTGGTCTGCGTGCCGTTCATAAAGCCCTTGCCCGAGAAACCGCCCGAACCGATGGCTATCTTGCTCTGATTGACATTGTAGCCCACACCCGACTTGTCTTCTTCCACACCGAGCAGCACCTTCACGCGCGACTGCTGGTGGGGCTGGAGCACACGATTGAGGGCATAGTCGGCACTGTAGATGAACATCATGCTGCCCAGCGCAAAGAAGGCGATGTAGAGATAGCGCATGACGCGGGTGTCAAGGAAATACCAAAACAAATAGGCCACCATCAGCAGACACAGGCCCACAAGCACCCAAGCCACATCATAGGGAACAATGAAGCGCGAAACCAACCAACCGCCCAGCGCAATGCTCGAGCCCCACAGGAGAAAACGGCGCGCATGGCTGGTCTGCGGCAGATAAACGCGCAACAGGCCCGTGGTGAAGACCCACGTGAGCAGAAGGACCACAAACTCGCCCACGGGAGTGAGCGTGGAGGGCATCTGAATGTCGGCATGCTGGATGCTGATGACGAAATATAGCACGGCGGCCACAGCGGTGAAGAGGAAACTGCCAGGCATACCCTCGCGGTAGAGCATCAAGAAGAAGGCAAAATAGACCAGCGCCGAGCCCGTCTCCTTCTGGAGAACAATGAGAACCATGGGCAAGAGGATAAGGCCGACAGCCTTGGCCATACAGCGATACTTGGTCATATCGAAGCCGTACGTGCCGATGAGTTTGGCCAAGGCCAGGGCGGTCACGCATTTGGCAAACTCGGCCGGCTGCAACTTGACAGAGCCAAAACTGATCCACGAGAGCGAACCCTTGGTATCCTGGGCCACAAAGGGCGTTATCAGCAGTACGACCATCATAAGCCCGTAAAGGACGTTGGCCGTAATATCAAAGTAGCGCTCGTCGAGAAGCAGGAGAAAAATGCCCAACCCGAAGCCCAGTCCGATCCACATCAACTGCTTGCCGGTGCGCGTAGCCATGTTGAAGAAGTCCGTGTCGCCAATTTCGTGACTGGCACCACAGATACTGAACCACCCAAAGGTGAGCAAGGCTATGTAGAGAAGGATGACGACCCAATCAACCTGAAGTAGGGGGTTCGTCCTTTGGCTGTAAGACATGGCGGGGTGATTAGGAATGAGGAATGGAATATAAAGAATGAAGGATAAGAAATTCTCTCGCGCACACGCGCGCGTTCCTTAATTATAATATGGGTAATTGATGGAGCGAGCCTGCATGCTGGCGGCCCTCGCCTCCGAAGCGGGCGACAGCTGGCCGTTGAGATATTGCTCCATAATAAGCGCGCCGATAGGAACACCGAAGGTAGCACCAAAACCGCCGTTCTCGATATACACAGCAACGGCAATGCGCGGATTGTTCATAGGTGCGAAACCCATAAAAGCAGAGTGGTCGTGGCCGCGGTTCTGCGCCGTACCCGTCTTGCCGCACACCTCGTAGCCGGGAATGTTGGCCCCGCGACACGTACCGCCCGTCACGGCAGCACGCATGCCCTCCACGGCGTATTGATACCACTTCCGGTCCACCATCGTATAGTGCGGGCGACGATAGATGGTGTCTATCTGGCCATCCTGCACGGCGCGGACAATGTGGGGAATGAAATAGTAGCCGCGGTTCGCCACGGTGGCGGCCAGATTGGCTATCTGCAAGGGCGTGGCCGTGACTTCGCCCTGCCCGATGGAGATGGAGACAACGGTAAGTCCGTTCCAGTTGTGGCCGATGTGCTTGTCGTAGAACTCGGCATTGGGAATCATGCCACGGGCCTCGCCGGGCAGGTCCACGCCCAACTTATAGCCATAGCCCATTCGCACGAGATGGTCCTTCCAGCGCGTCATAGCGCCCTGCACAGAGCCGTACTTTTCCGTGGCGCCAAACATACGGTAGAGATTCCAGCAGAAATAGGAATTGCAGGAAGTGGCGATGGCAGGCACAAGGGCGATGGGCGAACCGTGGCCGTGGCAACCCACGTGCAGGCCCTTGTAGTTGAAACCGCGACTGCAGGGGAAGGTGGTCTGCGGCGTGATGATGCCCTCCTGCAAGCCGATGAGGGCTTGCGTAATCTTGAAGGTGGAACCTGGGGGATAGGTGCCCATGACCGCACGATTGAGCATCGGGCTCTTCTTGTCGTTCTTGAGCATCTTGTGATACTTGCCGCGGTCGCGACCGATAAGAGAATCGGGGTCGTAGGTGGGACCCGAGGCCATACAAAGGATTTCGCCCGTGCTGGGTTCGATGGCGACAATCGCGCCGAGCTTACCCTGCAACAAACGCTCGGCCAGGGCTTGCAGGTTCATATCGATGCTGAGCGTGAGGTTCTTGCCAGGCTTGGGCTCCTTGTCGTATTGGCCATCCTTGTAGTGTCCCTGCGTTCGGCCGCGCACATCACGCAGCATGATGCGGACACCTTTCTCGCCGCGGAGGAGGGTCTCGTACGACCGCTCCACACCCAGTTTCCCGATATAGTCGCCACTCTGATAATAGTCGTCTTCTTCGATGTCGTGCTCGCTGACTTCGCCCACGTCGCCTAGGATATGGGCGGCCAGTTTACTGGCATAGCGGCGCGTGGAACGCTTCTCCACAGAGAAACCCTTGAAGCGGAACAATTTCTCGCGGAAGACGGAAAACTCCTCGGCGGGAATCTGTCCCAGGAAAAGTTGCGGCGTGTAACGGGAATAGTTGCGGCGAGCCTTGATTTCCTGCATCTTCTTCACATACTCCTCTTCGGTGATGCCGATGGTGCGACAGAAATCGGCGGTATCCACGCCCAGTTGTTCCTGCATCACGACCATGATGTTGTAGGAGGGTTCGTTGAAAACCATCAACTGACCCTTGCGATCCTGTATCAGACCGCGCGAAGGGTATTGGATTTCCTTGCGAAAAGCATTGGAATCCGCGTTTTTCTTATACTCATCGCTGAGAATCTGCAAGTTGAAAAGGCGCAAAATATAAGTAACCGTGACTATCACAGCCACGGCTCCGATTACATATTTACGATTGGAAAAATTGAACTTACCCGACATGATTCAACAAAAAAGGCTTAGGATTTTGAGGGACGTATAGCCTCAAAAGCAAGGATGATAAGGAAAGTCAGTAACGCACTACTCGAAAATTTCAAAAGGAGATCGGGCCAATGAGAAAGCGAGAAGGCTTCAATCAAAAAGAAAAGGGCGCAATGAACAACCGTGACGCTGCCCGCATAAAGCATGAACGACGTGCTGCCCATAGACTTGATGGACGGAACGAGCATCTCCTCGTCGCGGTCTTTCGGAATGAAAGCAGCCAACAGCATAGGCGCTACCAAACCTACGGCACTGAGTGTGGCGGCAGCCATACCTGGTGTGTTGGAAAAGATGTCTATCAACAAACCCACGAGAAAACCGCTACAGATATAGATCACGCGCATCGTTCCTGAAGGAAATTTTATCAGGAAATAGACATAGGGCAACGGCGTGGCATATCCCAACAAGTGGATATGGTTGAATAAAGTTGCCTGCAAGAGCACAAGAAGCAGGACCCACAGGATAAGGCGGACGATATTCTGTAACACGGTTGGAGAGAAAGGGAGTTAGGAGTTAGGTGTGAGGAGTGAGGAGTGGTTTGAGAAGACCCCAATTGAAATCAATATAAAACGGGCTGGATAATATCAACCGAAGAAATATTTTCCCTTGCTATGACTATAGAACTAGCAGCCGCAGGCTGCGTTGAAACCAAGGAGGCTAGCGACCCTAAACCTAGATGGCGCTGCAACCATTGAACAAGAAAGCGCAGCAACCATAGTTACGGAGTTCCGAAAGCCTCATCGGCGCGTTTTCGAAGGGTATCTATCTCGGATTTGTAGGGAGTGGTGATAATATATACGTCGCGCACAGTCGAGAGGTCAATGTTCAGGTCAATGTCAAGCCGATAGGATTGTCCGTCGGCGGAGTTGCGCACCCTGCGAACCTTTCCCACAAACATACCCGGGGGAAACACGGCCGAATATCCGCTCGTTTCCACAATTTCTCCCGCCTTGATTTTGGCGTAGCGGGGAATGTCGTCCACGTAGGCCCGACGTGCGTTGTGGCCATCCCATTGCAGATAACCGAAATAACGCTGGCCGCGCACGCGACAACTGATGCTGGACTTGCGATTGTTGACGGGAAGCACCAGCGAGTAGTTCGGCCCTGTCATATAGACAATGCCGACCACGCCATTGCCTCCCACGACGCCCATCTCGGGACGTACGCCATCGCTTTCGCCTTGGTCGATAACGAGGAAATTGTTATCGCCCGTGCTTGTATGGGAGACGACTGAGGCAGGCAGCGCCTGAAAATCTGGCATCTTCGCACGGGTGAGGCTATCCACCTTGAGGGAGTCGCGTTGCAGTTGGCCAAGTTCCTTGCGCAGAGCCTCGCTCTCCATTTGCAGTCGCAGATTCTCGGCTGTCAGTTGTTGGTTGACGGCTTTGAGATTTCCGTAGGCCAGCGCATCGTCATAGACACGATTGATGCCTACCGCAGCACCATTTGCAGCAGTCAGCCACACGCTTCCCTGGTAATGGTTGAAGCGGAAGAGCAAGAGCAGGCTCACCGTCTCAAGTACCAAAAAAACGAGGAGGTAGTAATATTTGCGGAGAAACTCAAGAAAACCAAACATGAGCGCAGCAGGTTATCGTTGGAAAGAGATACGTAGTTTCAAGACCGAGATGCAAAAACGCAGAACTGGGTCTCAAAACCCAGTTCCGAACCCTGTTTATCGCTTGAGGAATGTAAACTTGTCCACGTTCTTTAGCGCGATGCCCGTACCGCGTGCCACGCACAGGAGTGGGTCTTCGGCCACATGGAAGGGGATATTTATCTTATCGGTCAGGCGTTTGTCAAGGCCGCGAAGCAAGGCACCGCCACCGGTAAGCCAGATACCATTCTTCACAATATCGGCGTAGAGTTCGGGCGGCGTACTTTCGAGAGCGTTGATAACAGCCTGCTCAATGCGGGCGATAGATTTCTCAAGGCAGTGGGCGATTTCCTGATAGCAAACGGGCACCTTCATCGGCATGGCCGTAATTCGGTTAGGTCCGTCAACGACATAATCATCGGGGGCTTTGTCGCCCAGGTCTGTCAAGGCAGCACCTACGTTTATCTTAATGCGCTCTGCCATTCGCTCACTGACGCGCACGTTGTGCTGTCGGCTCATATATTCTTGGATATCGGAGGTAAAATCATCGCCAGCCATCTTAATGGAGTTGTTGGAAACGATGCCGCCAAGCGAGATAACGGCAATTTCGGTTGTTCCACCGCCTATATCAACAATCATATTGCCTTCGGGAGCCGTCACGTCAATACCTACACCGATGGCAGCCGCCATGGGTTCGAAGAGAAGGAAGACATCGCGACCGCCTGCGTGTTCGGCGGAGTCGCGAACGGCACGCAGTTCAACTTCCGTACTGCCACTGGGCACGCCCACTACCATGCGGAGCGAGGGCGAGAAGAGGCGGCGGCCCTGGTGTACCATTTTGATGAGGCCACGAAGCATCTGTTCGGCTGCGTTGAAGTCAGCGATAACGCCATCGCGCAGAGGACGAATCACACGAATCTTGTCGTTCGTCTTTTCGTACATCTGCTTGGCCACATCGCCCACGGCAATCATTTTTTCCGTGTGGCGGTCGAGGGCCACAACGGAGGGCTCATTGACGATAATCTCACCATTGCTAATGATGACGGTATTGGCGGTACCGAGGTCAATGGCCAGTTCCTGTGTAAAGGAGAAGAAATTTGAAAAGATTCCCATATATAATAGGTTATTCGTTGTTTGAGATGATGAAAAAGGTTTGTAGCCCCTGATAGGCGCCCCCCCCTATCTAGCAGGTACACTCCAAGCCTCTGAACCTACCTTGCGGAATTTTCGGCAAGTGGGTCGGGGGCTTGGAGCGGAGGAGGAGGATGACTGTCGGCAGGTATTACTGCGCAGCAAACCAGTTGTGGATGGCGGTGTCGTAGTGACTGGAAACGCCAAAGGCGCGGGTGGCGAAGGCTTCGCGCTCTTCGAGTTCGGTCTGAGCACCGCGCTCCTTGACAATATCCAGGAGCATTTGGTATTCGGCCTTGGAGGGAACGATGACAACGTCGTTGAAGTTCTTGGCTCCGGCGCGGATGAGCGAGATGCCGCCTATGTCGATTTTCTCAATGATGTCAGCCTTGCTAGCACCCGAAGCCACAGTCTGCTCGAAGGGATAGAGGTCCACGATGACGAGGTCAATCTCGGGAATCTCGTACTGCGCCATCTGTTCGCGGTCGCCTTCCAATTCGCGACGTCCCAGGATGCCTCCAAAAACTTTGGGGTGAAGGGTCTTGACGCGACCGCCCAAAATAGAGGGATAGGTCGTCACCTCTTCTACCTTCTGGCAGGGATAGCCGAGGGATTCGATAAACGTGGCGGTACCGCCTGTGCTGAGAAACTGCACGCCGTTGGCATGGAGTTGGGCGAGGAGTTCGTCGAGTCCGTCCTTGTGGAACACGGAAACGAGCGCAGTCTTAATCTTTTTGGTTGCAGACATGAACTGGTTGGTTTTTACGATATTTCGAATGGGGTAATTTGCTGTCCTGCAAAGTTACGCAGAACTCCTTGAAGCGCAAAATGCTGTGCCTCATTTTTTTGGCTCTGCGGTAGCCTTCTTGGTTGTGTGCTGTAGTTTTGCTAAGGGGAGTAGGCAATTCGGGCGGGATTGGGCTGGATGGGTGGGCTGGCTTTTCTGGGATTCCTGGGATTTCTGGATTCTCTAGATTTTCTAGAATCTCTAGATTTTCTAGAAAACCCGGAAAATCCGCCCCGCCCAAAAACCGCCCCAGCCTCCTCAAAAAAACTCCCCCGGCGGAAAACCGCCAGGGGAGACATATCATGAAAAGTATCTGCCTAGAATTTCACTGTGCTTAGGTTGCGATCTACCAGGAGACCGTCTTGGGCTTTGAGCGTCCACTTGCCTGCGCGCTTGGCCTTAAACTTGATCACGAAGAGAGTGGGATTGCCTTCTTCGAGGAGGATGTTATTGCCGCGGTTGACGAAAGTGGGATAGAGGGCTTTGGTGCCGTTCGTGTGCAGACGGTCGTTGGTGAGGTTCACCATTTCCTTCATATCCACGAGTTCCAGACCAGTGTACTCCAGTTCCTGTGCATCGTACGGGAGTGCGAAACTCAGGGCGTTGACATAGTGGAGGTCCTTGCCTGCAACGGTCACGCGGATTTCGTCGCCTGCCTTGAAGGTTTTCTTGTCGGGTGTAATGGTCAGCGCACCGCTCACCTTGTCGTTGGAGTTGCGCACGCCGCCATCGAGTTCGGTCGCCACGACACTGATGTCGTAGGCATCAATCAGGTTGTTCTTGTTGATATCACCGATGCTGACGTAGTCGAAGTCGCCATCGCCCTTGCGCAGACCCGTGTAGTTCATGTAGGAAGTCAGGTCGTTGTCGTCGATGCGCTTATCGCGGTTGATGTCGCCCTGAATCAGGCTTTCGGTGTCGGCCACTTTGAATACGTGCATTTCTGTGCCCGAGCCGAAGTTGCCCACGGCTTCGCTGATAGCGATTTTGAGGTAGCGTGCCGAAGGATTGCCTGTGAAGGTGAACTGCTTGACTTCCCCATTGCGTGCCCAAGTGAAGGGAACGGGCTCGCTCCAGGTTTCTTTGTCGCTGCTATAGCATACCGTACCCTTGATGAGCGTACCATTGCCAGCGTCTTCGCGCGGATAGTAGTCAATGCGGTCAAGTTGGTTGATGCTGCGCAGGTCGAGCAACATTTCGAAGGGCACAGCCTCGCCCTTGCCCCACTTGGTGTGCCAGCCGCTCTTGGCGTCAAAATCAAAGAGGTTGGCTACGGTCTGGCCAGGCTGGTCTTCGCAGGTCACGCTTGCCTTGATGCCTTGGATGGCAAACTCAAGGGGATTAGCCGTGGTCGTCACCTGTGCGGTGGCCCATTCGGACTGCCCGTCCTTATTGACGGCGCGCACGCGGAAGGTATAGGACGTTTCGGCTGCCAGGTCTTCGAAGCGGAGGTAGTTGTCCGTAATCGTGGAATAGCGCATACCGTCAAATTCCACTTCGTAGTAATCGGCGTTGGCCTGCTTCTCCCACTGGGGCGTCACTTCGTAGGCCTGTACGTTGGCCTCGGGGAAACTAACCTTGGGAACTTGGAGCGCGCCCGTCTGTTT
>SAMEA3663047__coassemble_590_pt1 | contig 13089 bp, 9 predicted proteins | sample SAMEA3663047__metabat2_low_PE_025 | metagenome-assembled genome bin SAMEA3663047 (sample SAMEA3663047) | pig gut metagenome | biome: pig gut; feature: pig-associated habitat; material: faeces | place: France | collected 2012
GAAGAGGAGACAGGAGGGCGCGGTTGGCTCTGCGCCTTGGGCGCAGAGCACGTGGAGACGACGATGGCGCAGAAGAGGGCGCAGGAAGAGGGCGCGGATGGCGCAGGAAGAGGGCCGCAGATGATGATGGTGGAGGCGGGTTAGTCCTTCGTGGGCCATTTGCTGTATGGATGGAGGCGGAGCGAGGAATTATAGTAGCGGCGGTCGCCTGTTACTTCTTGAGCTAGGAAGGATGGTTTGTCGAAGGGCTCATCGGGCGCTGACAGTTCTACTTCGGCTAGTAGGAGGCCTTCGTTCTCGCCGAAGAATTCGTCCACTTCGAAGGTGTGGTTGCCGTATGGCACTAACCAGCGGTCCTTCTCTATTACGCCTGGTTCGCAGAGCGTGAGGAGGGAAAGGCCCTCGTCAATGGTGATTTCCTTTTCAAATTCGTAGCGGCTCAGGCCTCCATCGCGCGACGGGCCCTTGATGGTGAGATAGGCTTGCTGGTCGCGCAGACGAACGCGAACGGTGCGGCCCTTCTGGCTAGAGATATACCCTTGAATAATATGCGTGCGCGAGGCGGCCTGCTCCTTGAAGGGACCTTTGACTAGGAATTTTCGTTCTATTTCTATGGACATCTAGAATACGCTTTATGGGAGAGAAATTGTGGGGAGAGGAACTTGGGAAGAAAAACAAGCAGGGCGAACCATTGCAGGCCCGCCCCGTGATTCGTTTTCCCAGAAAATTAAAGGATGCAATAGCCTATGATGGTAAGGAGGGCTACTGTGATGAGCGCGAAGAAGAGTCCCTGGAATACCTTTTTTGCCTGTTCCTTTTCCTTGGCTTCGCGTGCTTTGAGTTTGGCTTGGTGCTTCTTATTCATAGTAAGAGGGTATTATTAGTGTGGTTAATAAAGATGCTGCTATCGTCTGGACGGGGCGAATCAAGCGTAGGACGAAGAGATTCTGCCGCTCCCCCACCCTCGTGAATTCCAAAATCACTGCTGCTCTTGCTCGGAGAACTCCATGAGATAGGCTTTGATGAAGCCGTCTATCTTGCCGTCCATCACGCCGCCAACATCGCTGGTCTGGTAATTGGTGCGGTGGTCCTTGACACGACGGTCATCGAATACGTAGCTGCGAATCTGGCTTCCCCATTCTATTTTCTTCTTGCCGGCCTCAATCTTGGCCTGTTCGGCGCGTCGTTTTTGCAGGGCGCGGTCGTAGAGTTGCGAGCGGAGGAGGCGCATAGCGTTTTCGCGGTTTTCGAGCTGCTTGCGCGACTCAGTATTTTCAATGAGGATTTCTTCTTCCTCGCCCGTATCAGGATCTTTGTATTGATAGCGCAGGCGCACACCCGTCTCCACCTTGTTCACATTCTGTCCGCCTGCACCACCCGAGCGGAAGAGGTCCCAACTAATCTTCGAGGGGTCCACATACACTTCGATGGTGTCGTCAACAAGGGGCGTGACGAATACGGAGGCGAAACTGGTCATGCGCTTGCCCTGCGCGTTGTAGGGCGATACGCGCACGAGGCGGTGCACGCCGTTTTCGCTTTTGAGGTAGCCGTATGCAAATTCGCCTTCGATTTCGATGGTCACCGTCTTGATGCCCGCTTCATCGCCGTCCTGCAGGTTGACAATGGTGGCTTTGTAACCATTGGCCTCAGCATAGCGCAGGTACATACGCATAAGCATGGAGGCCCAGTCCTGACTTTCGGTGCCGCCTGCGCCCGAGTTGATTTTCAAGACGCAGTCCATAGCGTCTTCCTCTTGGCGGAGCATATTTTTGAGTTCAAGGGCTTCGATGGCCTCAATGCTTTTGGCGTAGGCCGCATCTACTTCCTCCTCGCTCAGTTCGCCCTCTTTATGGAAGTCGAAGGCCAACTCAAGTTCCTCAACCAGGAGTTTCACCTCCTTGTAGCCCACGATCCATTTCTCCAGTCCCTTGACCTTCTTCATCTGTTCCTCGGCGCGTTTGGCATCGTCCCAGAATCCAGGGTCCTGCGTACGGAGTTGTTCCTCTTCCAGTTGAATGGTCTTGGCCTCAATGTCCAGATAGCGATTGAGGGCTTCCACACGGTCCTTGGTTGCTTTGAGTTGTTCGATAGTTATCATGGGTGCAAAGTTACAATTTTTTATGTTTCTGAGTTGGTGGGCCACAAAAAAATGGGGCTGCTCCTTAGGTTGGGCAGCCCCTTGTATCTCTATTTATATATAAGGTACGCGCGCGTGAGACACACTGGCCTTACGCCTTGACTCGCAGACTACCGGTGCCGGGAATCTGCTGCGCTAGGCTTTTGCCTCGGCATCGGCGTACATCTGGTCTATCTGCGCAGCGTAGTGTTCGTACACCACGCGGCGCTTAATCTTGAGCGTATTGGTCATTTCGCCAGCCTCCATCGTGAAGGGTTTCGCAAGGAGGGTGAAGCGCTTCACCTGCTCGTAGTGCGCCAGGTCTTGCTGTAGGGTTTCGATGCGCTCGGCCACCATCTTCACAATCTTGGGGTGCTGACACAGTTCGGCGTAGGTATCCACACTGATGCCTTTTTCGGCTGCGTAGCGCTGGAGGGCATCCTTGGCGGGCACGATAAGGGCGGAAACGAACTTGCGCTTGTCGGCCACGATAACCACCTGCTCGATGAAGCGATCGATGACAAACTTCGACTCGATCATCTGGGGCGCAATATACTTGCCGTTTGAGGTCTTGAAGAGGTCCTTGATGCGCTCTTTGAGGAAGAGTTCGCCGTTCTTCAGATACCCCGCATCACCCGTGTGGAACCAGCCATCGGCATCAATGGCCTCGCGCGTGGCGGTTTCCTTTTTGTAATAGCCAGGCGTGATGGTCTTGCCGCGCAAGAGGATTTCGTCGTTCTCGCCAATCTTGATTTCCAACTTATCTATGAGTCGGCCCACCGAACCCAGAGTGATGGGCTTGTCGACATGGTCGCACGACACGGTGGCGGTGCTTTCCGTCAGGCCGTAGCCCACAATCATATTGATGCCCGCTGCGTGCACAAAGCGTTCCACTTCGGGCGAAACGGCGGCACCTGCTGTCGGGAAGAAGTTGGCGCGCTCCAGTCCCAGCGTCTTGCGCAAGAGGCGGATGATGGTGCGGTCGTAGAGCTTGTACTTCATAGCCAATCCTAGGGGTGGCGTGATACCCTTCGACTTGTACGTCACCCAGTAGCGGCCACCCACGGCCAGTGCCTCGCGAATGAGGCGACGCTGCACGAAGGGACCATTGTCCATCTTTTCGAGCACAGCCTGATACACCTTCTCCCAGAAACGCGGCACACTCGACATACACGTGGGGTGAACTTCCTGCAGGGACTGCAACACGTCAGCGGGCCGCAGATTGACGGCCAACTGTGCGCCCTCGGCCAGACAGAGGTAGCTCCATGCCCTTTCGAATACATGGGTGAAGGGCAGGAAATTGAGGATAACGTCCTTTTCGCTCAGCGTAAGCGCTGCATCGTTCGTGCGAAAGCCTTCATGATACATGCCATAGGTCAGCATCACGCCTTTGCTCACGCCTGTTGTTCCGCTGGTGTAGAGGATGTTCGCCAGGTCGTCCATCGACGTATTGGTCATGCGGCGGTTGAGTTCGTTCTTGTACTTGCAGTCTTTGCCCAAGCGCAAGAACTCGTCGAAGTAGATGCTTAAATGGTCGTTGGGGTTCTTCTGTACTTTCTTCTCGAAGATGATGATGCGCTCAAGGGTCGGACAGAGGGAGATAACACTGAATGCTGTATCATACTGCTCCTGCTCGCCCACAAACACATAGCGAATTTCGGCATCGTTGACCATATACGTCACCTGTGCCCCACTGCTTGTGGCATAGAAGGGAATGGTGACGGCACGAATGCCGTATGCACCAAAATCCACGTACAGGCTCTCGGGTTTGTTCTGCGAGAAGACGCCAATCTTCTCCTGTACTGCCACACCGAGTTCCAAAAGCGAATGGGAAACGGCATTGACATAAGCGGCAAACTTGCGCCACGTGATGGGCAACCAAGCATTCTGTTCGTAGTCGCGGTAGGTCAGGGCCACCTTATCCTTATACTTTTCAGCCTGCGACTGGATAAGGTGTGAGAGGTGTTGATTGTTGAGCATGGTATCTCGTTTTTGTCCGCCGAAGAGGAAATATTGGCATTTTTTTCGGATATTTCTTCTTTTTTTGGCGGCGGTATCTGCGCAAATTTACGGGTTTCCTATGACACGGGCAAATAATAACGGGAAAAACAAGGGCCGCCATCGGGTTTCCTTGGGCTTTCCTTAGGCTTTCCTTAGGCTTTCCTTTGATTTCCATTGGCTTTATCTGCCCCACCTAAAGAGAGAGAGAACCCTATGCTTATGGGCTCTCTCTCTGTTCGTTGAAGATAGGCACAGATGGGGATGGGGTATTTTGGATAATCTGTGCCCCATGCTTAGTCGTTTTTCTAGCTGACCTTGTTCAACTTCTTGATGATGGAGAAGATGAAGATAGCGGAAACGAGGCAGATGCCTGCCAGAACGCCCCAGATAGTCACGAGGTTGAAATTGGCGCCCCACATGAGGCCCGGCACCATGACTAGCTGGTTGCCAATGGCCGTTGCGCCAAACCAAAGACCCATCATCAAACCAGCATACTTGGGAGGAGCCACCTTCGATACGAAGGAGATGCCGATAGGCGACAACAGCAGTTCGGCGAAGGTCAAGATGAGATAGGTCGTAATGAGGAGGTTGGGGCTGACGCGGGCACCTGCTGTGGCAGCCTCACCCTGCACCAACGGGAGTTCCAGACCCATTGAGCCAACGGCCATCCATACGAAGCCAAAAGCAGCCACGAGCATGCCCAGACCTATCTTCTCGGGCGAAGTGGGCTCTTTGCCAATGCGATTGAGCCAAGAGAACAGAGCCACACTGACGGGGGTGAGGGCTACAACGTAGCAGGGATTGAATTGCTGGAAGATGGGAGCCTGAATATCTACTGGACCATCCAACTGATAGTACTTATAGAAGAGGAAAGCGATAGCAAGGGCTATCACCACGGCACCAATGAGTTTTCCTTTGAGCGTCTTGCTCTGTGCCACACCGAAACAGCCGTACACCACAAAGATGCAAGCCACCAGATTGGTGACATCGAAGAGCATAGATTGCAAGCCGACGGAGGTTGTTTCGGTAAAGTCGCGTGCGAAAAGGGTCAGCGTATTGCCATTCTGGTGGAAAGCCATCCAGAAGAAGATGACAACGGCAAAGACAAGGCAGAGACAGATGATGCGCTCCTTGGTCTCGGCGGGCGAAAGTTCCTGCACGTTTTGCGTCTTCTCTCCCTGTTCTTTCTTGCTCTCATTGGCGAGAACATGCTTGTACGTTCCGGCAAAGGCATAGTAAATCAGGATGCTGACAATCAGCGAAAGGCAAGCCACAGCAAAGGCATAGTGGTAGGAATCAGCCTCAGAAACGCCCTGCGTCTTCTGTGCCCATTCCATAATCATAATGGCAGCGGTTGGGGCAAACATGGCGCCGATATTGATGGCCATATAGAAGAGCGAGAAGCCCGAGTCGCGCTTGTTGGCAAACTCTGGTGCATCATACAAACGGCCTACCATCACCTGCAAGTTGCCTTTGAAGAGACCCGTACCGAAGGCGATGAGAATCAGCGAAAGGCCCATGGCAGCAGCAGCCAGCATCGTGTTGCCGAGCGGCAGAGAGAGGACGAGATAACCGATAAACATAATGTAAATGCCAGTGGTCACCATACGGCCGAAGCCAAACTTGTCAGCGGCAATACCACCTACGATGGGCAGGAAGTACACCATCATGAGGAATGTGGAATAGATGGTACTGGCTACGCCGGCTGTGTAACCGAAATTGGCTTGCAAATACAGCAGGAACACGGCTAGCATCGTGTAGTAGCCGAAGCGTTCGCCCGTGTTAGCAAGGGCGAGGGCCCAAAGGCCTTTAGGTTGTCCTTCAAACATGAGATTGAGATTTTTTAGATAGTTATTATTAGGTTTATTGTTCCTGCGTAAGGTCGGCCACGGCTCCGCGGCTTTCGCGGATGAGATCCTGTGGCGCGAGTTTGATTTGCAGACCGCGCTGTCCCGCACTTACATAGATATAAGGGAAATCGAGGGCGGTCTGGTGGAAGAAGGTGGGAAAATGCTTCTTCATACCGATGGGCGAACAGCCTCCGCGGATGTAGCCTGTCGTAGGCAGGAGTTCCTTCAAGGGAAGCGGCTCCACCTTCTTATTACCGCTGACGCGCGCTGCCTTCTTCAGGTCCACCTCGCAATCACCTGGGAGGACGCAAACGAGGTGTCCCGTTTTGTCGCCATGAAGGACGATGGTCTTGAATACTTGGCGGATGTCCTCACCAAGGCTGTCGGCCACGTGCTGAGCCGCAAGGTCATTTTCGTCCACCTCGTAGGCGATGAGTTCGTAGGCCACCTTGGCTTTGTCAAGGAGACGTGCGACGTTGGTTTTCTGTATTTTTTTCATAGGAAATAGTCAGCAAATTCAGGGGAATACTCAGCAAATTTGAGGGAACACTCAGCAAAAATCGTAGGTTTCATCGAAAAAACCAACCCGCCCTAGCGCGCCAACTCAGCGGCGAGGAAGGGTGCAGTATGTCCGACTCCTACGGCTGCCACTTCCTCGGGCGTTCCTATGGCTACGATGGTGCCACCATTGCGACCGCCTTCGGGGCCCATGTCTATGATATAGTCGGCGGCCTTGACGATGTCGAGGTTGTGCTCGATGACAATGACGGTATTTCCGCGGTCCACCAATCGTTGGAGCACGCCGAGCAGCACGCGGATGTCCTCGAAATGAAGGCCCGTTGTCGGTTCGTCTAATATATATATGGTACGGCCCGTGTCGCGCTTAGCCAGTTCGGTGGCCAGTTTGACGCGCTGGCTCTCACCGCCCGAGAGGGTGGTGGAACTTTGTCCGAGTTTGATGTATCCCAGGCCCACATCCTGCAACACCTTAATCTTGTGCTGTATGTGGGGTACGTTCTCGAAAAATTCCACGGCGCGGTTCACCGTCATATCCAGCACATCCGCGATGCTCTTTCCCTTGAAGCGCACCTCGAGGGTCTCGCGGTTGTAGCGTTTGCCGTGACAATGTTCGCAGGGTACGTACACATCTGGCAGGAAATTCATCTCGATCGTTTTGTAGCCGTTGCCCTTGCAGGTTTCGCAACGACCACCGCGCACGTTGAAGGAGAAGCGTCCGGGCTTGTAGCCGCGGATTTTCGCCTCGGGCAGTCCCACATACAGGGAACGTATATCGGAGAAAATACCCGTATAAGTGGCCGGATTCGAGCGCGGAGTACGACCCAGCGGACTCTGATCCACGGCCACGACTTTGTCTATATGCTCAATGCCGTCCAAGGAGTCGTAGGCCAGCGGTTCGCGCAGCGAGCGGTAGAAATGTTTCGAGAGGATGGGCAACAGCGTGTCGTTGATGAGCGTGCTTTTGCCGCTGCCCGACACGCCCGTGATGCAGGTCAGTGTGCCCAGCGGGAAGGTGGCGGTCACACCTTTGAGGTTGTTGCCGCGCGCTCCGCTCAGGGTGAGTTGGAGGCCGTTGCCCTTGCGCCGTTCTTGGGGAATCTCAATGCGCAGGTCGTTGTTCAGGTAGCGCGCTGTCAGCGTCTGCTCCTTGAGCATCTGCTGCGGCGTGCCCTGATAGACCACCTCGCCGCCCAAACGTCCCGCGCCAGGTCCCATATCTATGATGTAATCGGCGGCCATCATCATATCGCGGTCGTGCTCAACGACCACAACGGTATTTCCCGTATCGCGCAGATTGCGAAGGGACTGAATGAGGCGCACGTTGTCGCGTTGGTGGAGGCCGATGCTGGGCTCGTCGAGGATATAGAGCACATTTACCAACTGCGAACCAATCTGTGTGGCCAGTCGGATGCGCTGACTTTCGCCACCCGAGAGTGTCATCGTGGCGCGGCCGAGCGAGAGATAGCCTAGGCCGACGTCCAGGAGGAATCTCAGGCGCGTGCGCAATTCCTTGAGGATTTCGGTAGCAATGATGCGGTTTTTGTCAGTGAGTTTATCCTCCACGCCTGCAAGCCAGTCGTAGAGTTCGCTGATGTCCATGGCTGCCAGTTCGTAGATGGCCTTGTCGGCAAAGCGATAACTCATGGCCTCGCGGTTGAGGCGCGCGCCGTGGCAGACGGGACATATTTGCTCGGACGAGAAGGATTCGGCCCATTTGCGCGAGGCGGCCGACATATCATCATCGGACATTTGGCGAAGATATTTGACCAGTCCGCCAAAGTCCACGTAATAATCGTCTGTGGTATGTGCCGTAGCGGCCGGAATGCGCAATCTTTCGGTGGAACCGTTGAAAATTTCGTCCATCACTTCCTCGGGCAGTTCGCTAATGGGCGTATCGAGCGTATATTCGTACTTGTTCAGCACGGTTTCGATGCACCAGAAGATGAGGGCGGAGCGATATTTTCCCAAAGGAGCCAAACCGCCCTTGCGGATGGATAGGTTGGGGTCGGGGATTACCTTTTCCTGATCGACCACATTGACATAGCCCAAACCCTTGCATTTGGGGCAAGCGCCCTGCAAGGAGTTGAAGGAAAAGTTGTGGGGTGCGGGTTCGCGGTAGGAGATGCCGCTGGTGGGACACATGAGGTGCTTGGAGAGGAAGCGCACCTGTCCTCCGCCCTTGTTGGTGTTGGGCAGCGGCGTGGCGGAAGGCGCGCTGGGCAGATAGAGCATCATCAAGCCGTTGCCCATTTCTAGGGTGCGGGCCACGCTGCGCTTCAACCGTTCAAGGTCTTTGGCGTGCGGGATGAGTTTATCGACCACCACCTCTATGTCGTGGTTCTTGTAGCGGTCGAGTTTCAAGCCCGGGAGTATCTCGCGGATTTCGCCATCTACGCGAACGGTCAGGAAACCGCGTTTGCGCACCGATTCGAAGAGTTCTTTGTAGTGTCCCTTGCGCGTGCGCACCAATGGTGCTAGGAGCATCACCTTCTCGCCCTCGTAGGATTCAAGGATGAGGTCAATGATTTTCTCCTCGGTATATTTCACCATGCGCTCGCCCGTCACGTAACTGTAAGCATCCGAGGCGCGCGCGTAGAGCAGACGGAGGAAGTCGTAGATTTCGGTGACGGTGCCTACGGTGGAGCGCGGATTCTTGTTTGTGGTTTTCTGTTCTATGGAGATGACGGGGCTCAATCCCGTTATTTTGTCCACATCGGGGCGCTCCAGATTGTCCAGGAAATTGCGGGCATAGGCCGAGAAGGTTTCGATATAGCGGCGCTGCCCTTCGGCATAGAGGGTGTCGAAGGCCAACGAACTTTTGCCCGACCCACTCAGGCCGGTGAATACGGTCAATGTGCCGCGCGGGAAGGAGGCATCTATGTTCTTGAGATTGTGCACACGTGCCCCGTGAATACGCACCCACCCCGTATCACCCGATGGGGCAGATGCGGGGAGGGATGAGCCGTTTTGGGCGGTCTCATCGCTGATTTCTGGCTTATGTGCTGGATTCTTGGACATCTGTAATGGGCTATCTGTTTAGGTAGGTTCTATAAATTAGCTTGCGATGAATTTTTGCCTATCGTGCCATAGGTTTTTGTTTTACATGAAGGAGCGTAGCGGGCTACGTGACTGAATGAAAAACAAAAAGATATGGTGCGAGAGGCGGAAAGACATCCAAGCCAAATAGAAATACTACCTTCCAATGAAACTAATTTGTAGAAGCTACCTTTAAGGACTGACCGTGCCGCCGCCGCGCTCGGAGTAACCTGTCAGCACGTTGATGACTTTGCGTATATTATAATGGCGTCCGTCGGCACCGCGGGCTTTCACCACGAGATAGTAGGCGCCATCGGGCACCACCTTGCCGCCGTTGCGTCCGTCCCAACCGCCACGCAGGTCGGTCCACTCGTAGAGGCGCTTGCCCCAGCGGTCGAACACGGCGGCTTCGAAGGAGACGATACTCTGGTAGCCCTCCTTGGCGCGCAGCACATCGTTGATACCATCGCCGTTGGGCGTGATGGCATTAGGAAACTCTAGTTTCGACTCACTGATATTGACCATAAAGGGCGAATCCATCGTAAATTCGAGGGTATCTGTGCCTTGGGTGAAGGTAATAAAGAGTTCGATGGTAAATGCACCGCTCTCGCGAAACGTATATTCGGTATCTTCTTCGTAGCGGGTGAGGAAGGGCTTCTCTTCGCCCTGCCGGTAGAATCGCCATTCGTAGCGCGCCAAGAAACTGCCCAGGTCGCTCACTTCGGCCACAAAGCGTGCCTGCATCGGCGCCGAACCATCGTAGGAGGTCAGGTCGGACTCGGAGCCATCCTCTTGCAACACCCACATCTTGGGGCTGGCGGAGGGGAGCACTCCCTGCGCAGGGGCTGCAAGGGGCATGGCCAGCGCAGTGCAGCAGATGGCTAGAAGGGTGTAAAGGGTTTTGCGGAAAAGTATCATGCGACCAAAAAAATTTTTGCAAATGTACATATTTTCTCTGAGATACTGACCAACCGACAGCCAATTCTCCCACTGCGCCATACAAATGCCGCTACCCAAGCGCCCCTACCCCCACCTGTTATTCAAAAAAACGCAACTACTCAGGTCGTTGTTGCCCGAAAAAACCAGTTTGGCTGGGTGCTAATTATGGGTGAAATGATACCATCGGTGCCCTGCTGGGTGCTAATTACGGGTGGAATGATGCCGTCGGTGCGCCCCGCAGGGGCAACCTGCGCATAGCCCAGGGCAGAGCGAAGCGTCGCCCTGGGTGATGAATACACAACAGCGTTTTCGCCCTGCAAGGGCAAAAGCATATATAATAGGTGCAATGTATGGACGAATAGTAAACCCTGGTTCTTACGCTTTTGCCCTTGCAGGGCGAAAGCTGGAGACGAACGACAATACCCAGGGCGCCGCTTCGCTCTGCCCTGGGCTACGCGCAGGTTGCCCCTGCGGGGCGCACCGAATAGAATCTCTGGCCAGCAAAAAACCACCTGAGTAGTTACAAAAAAACGCGCCAAAAACCCCGTACAGGCCGCTTTTTTACCTGAAACCCTATCCCGATTCAAAAAATATACGTTCCTTTGCAGAAAGAAGGGCAGCGCTTGGGCGCTATATGCGGTCGCTGCGCGACCTAGTTTCAACGGAAGCCTGCGGCTTCCTAGTTTCAGGGAATCCCTTCGGGCTTCCTGTTTCAGGCGCAGCCTAGGCTGCTAGCTCAATAGTCTAATTCGCAGGAAAAGATAAGGCTGCTAGCTCAATAGTTTCATCCGCAGGAAAAGATAAGGCTGCTAGCTCAATAGTTTCATCCGCAGGAAAAGAAAATTATAAATTCCAAGATTGTCACATCGCAGGAAAGGAAATTCTAAACTCTAAATTATAACTTAAATCCCCAAACCATGTACGGAAAATTCCAGCAACATCTACAAGCAGAGTTGGCCGCCATCAAGGAAGCTGGCCTCTACAAGAACGAACGCCTCATTGAAGGCCCTCAGCAGGCTGCCATCCAAGTGAAGGGACAGGAAGTGCTCAACTTCTGCGCCAACAACTACCTCGGCCTCTCTAACCATCCGCGCCTCGTACAGGCTGCCAAGGACATGATGGACCGCCGCGGCTATGGTATGTCGTCCGTGCGCTTCATCTGCGGCACACAGGATGTGCACAAGGAACTCGAAGCAGCCATCGCCGACTACTTCAAGACCGAGGACACCATTCTCTATGCCGCCTGCTTTGATGCCAACGGCGGTGTGTTCGAGCCCCTGCTCACGGCCGACGATGCCATTATCTCCGATGCCCTCAACCACGCCAGTATCATCGACGGTGTGCGCCTCTGCAAGGCCAAGCGCTATCGCTATGCCAACGCCGATATGGCCGACCTCGAGCGTTGCCTCCAGGAAGCACAGGAACAGCGTTTCCGCATCATCGTGACCGATGGCGTCTTCTCCATGGACGGCAACGTGGCACCGATGGACAAGATTTGCGACCTCGCCGAGAAGTACGATGCCCTCGTGATGGTGGACGAAAGCCACTCTGCTGGTGTTGTAGGTGCCACGGGCCACGGTGTGAGCGAGTTCTTCAACACCTACGGCCGCGTTGACCTCTACACGGGTACCCTCGGCAAGGCTTTCGGTGGTGCCATGGGCGGTTTCACCACGGGCCGCAAGGAAATCATCGATATGCTGCGCCAGCGTTCTCGCCCCTATCTGTTCTCCAACAGCGTAGCCCCCGCCATCGTTGGTGCTGCCATCGAAACCTTCAAGATTCTCGGCGAGAGCAATGCCCTCCACGACAAACTGGTTGAGAACGTCAACTATTTCCGCGAGAAGATGCTGGCTGCTGGCTTCGACATCAAGCCCACGCAGAGCGCCATCTGTGCCGTCATGCTCTACGATGCCAAACTCTCTCAGGTTTACGCCCAGAAGATGCAAGAGGAAGGCATCTACGTGACAGGCTTCTACTATCCCGTAGTGCCGAAGGACCAGGCCCGCATCCGCGTACAGATTTCCGCCGGTCACGAGCGCGAGCACCTCGACAAGTGTATCGCCGCCTTCATCAAGGTGGGCAAGGAACTCGGCGTGCTGAAATAAGCCTACGCCTTATTATATATACGCCCAATCATACAGAAAGGCCGCGCCATCCAGCGCGGCCTTTCTTTGGTTGATACATCAGGAAGGCTTTGTCCTAGATTCCACAGAAAAGGTGTGCCTCGCGAGGCACACCTTTTTGGATCCTTGTTGAAGATTTCTTTACTGATTAACCGACTTAGCCGCATCGACCATTTCGTCCATTCCAGCAGCGTGCAAAGTAGCCCGCCTCGTAATATAATACATCGCGAGCCCTCAGGTGTGCAAAACTCGTCTTTTAACATTTCATAGGTTGTTGCGAAATGTTAAAGCGATTTGCATTTCGCACGAAAATGTATTATCTTTGTACTAGTGAAGAGGAAAGAGCCCGAAACACGGGGTTCTTTCCTCTTTTTTTTGGCCAATATAAGGGAAGAAATACATCGGAAGTTGGAAATTCTAGATGCTTTTGCGGATTTTCAAAATGCTTTAGCGGAAATTTTCTTGGCTTTATCGGTGCGCGAATTGACGATGTAGAGATTTTTTC
>SAMEA3663047__coassemble_598_pt1 | contig 13008 bp, 8 predicted proteins | sample SAMEA3663047__metabat2_low_PE_025 | metagenome-assembled genome bin SAMEA3663047 (sample SAMEA3663047) | pig gut metagenome | biome: pig gut; feature: pig-associated habitat; material: faeces | place: France | collected 2012
AGGCGTGTATATTATAAATCTTATGGATTTTTTGCGCGACCCGGAGAAATACATGAAGGAGAGAGTATAAAATCACAATATTCTTAAACTAGTAATATTTTGTTATGTCTGAGTTTATCAAAGCCATCGGCATATTTTATAAGAATGAATTAAATGTCATCAATACGTATTTAGTCAACAAAAAAGCACCCCTCTTTCGAGATAATAACTACACATGATTACATATAGAAAAATTATCACGTCCCTCCCTAAATAGCAAACAGAACCATATAAAATTCAACTAGTTAATTCATAACAAACTGATATATAACAAAAAAAAGGTTTCAAACAAGTAAACTTGCTGAAACCTTATATAGCGGAGAGAGGGGGATTCGAACCCCCGATACGCTTTTGGCGTATACACGCTTTCCAGGCGTGCCTCTTAAGCCACTCGAGCACCTCTCCTGATGTTTATCGGCTACATCGGCTTTTAAATTCGGGTGCAAAGATACGGGTTCTTTTTGATATGAGGAAATTTTTAGGGGAATATTTTGTAGCGCTTTCGGATGTGCCATTATTTTTTCGTACTTTTGCCCAGCCTGTATCGCCCTTTTGTGGGAGCATCGGGCTTTTTCGTTTGTTACAATTATACATATATATTGACTATGCTGAACCCGCAACATATACGCATTGAAGAATATCGCTATCCGCTTCCCGAAGAACGTATTGCCAAATACCCGCTGGCGCAGCGCGACCAGTCGAAATTGCTGACCTATCAACAAGGCAAGGTGGGCGAAAGGCGGTTTAGCGACCTGCCCGAGTGCCTTCCCGCAGGCGAACTGATGGTGTTCAACAATACGAAGGTGATTTATGCGCGCCTGCATTTCCGCAAGGCTACGGGTGCGCTCATTGAGGTTTTCTGCCTTGAGCCGCATACGCCTTCGGATTATCAGTTGTCGTTTTCGGCCACGGGGAGTGTGAGTTGGATTTGCCTTGTGGGCAACTCGAAGAAGTGGAAGGAAGGACTGCTGGAACGGACGGTGCAGGTGGGCGACAAGGCCCTAACCCTGCGCGCCGAGCGCCGAGGCGTCTGCGATACGGGCCACGAGGTTGTGCTGAGTTGGAATGACGACACGGTGACGTTCTCGGAAATTCTAGATGCCATTGGCGAACTGCCCATACCGCCCTATCTCAACCGCGAAACCGAGCAGAGCGACCTGCAAACGTACCAGACGGTGTATTCCAAGATAAAGGGTTCGGTGGCAGCACCGACGGCGGGCCTGCATTTCACACCCGAAGTGCTGGAACGCCTCCAGCAGAAAGGGGTGGAGTTGGGCGAACTGACCCTCCATGTGGGCGCAGGCACCTTCAAGCCTGTCAAGAGCGAGGAGATAGGCGACCACACGATGCACGCCGAATGGATTGCCGTGCGCCGCGAACTCATTGAAAGGCTGCTGGCACACAATTGCCACTGCACGGCCGTGGGCACCACCTCGGTGCGCACCTTGGAGAGCCTATATTATATAGGAGTAATGGTGCAACGCAATCCCGAGCTGACGCCCGAGGAACTGCGCGTACCGCAATGGATGCCCTACGAACTGGCCGCCAATCCAGACGTGAAACCTACCACACGCGAGGCCCTCAACGCCATTCTTTCCTACATGAATCGCCACGGGCTGTCTGTGCTCCATGCCTCCACACGCATTATCATCGCTCCGGGCTACGCTTTCCACATTGTGCGCCGCATGATAACGAATTTCCATCAGCCCGGCAGCACGCTGCTCTTGCTCGTTTCGGCCTTCGTGAAAGGCGACTGGCAACGTATCTACGACTATGCCCTGAACCACGATTTCCGTTTCTTGAGTTATGGTGACAGTTCGCTGCTTGAATCGCCCGATGAACTACTCCCACTGGTCAATGCCGAAGGCGAGGAAATCGGCCAAGCATCGCGCGGCGAATGCCATGGCGGTACGTTCTGGCTTCACCCCGTTGTTCACCTCCACGTGTTCAACAGTCGCGGTGAACTCTACTTGCAAAAGCGCCCTGAGTGGAAGGACATTCAGCCTGGACGCTGGGACACCGCTGTGGGCGGCCATGCCGATTGTGGCGAAACACCCGAAGAGGCCATGCGCCGCGAGACGCGCGAGGAAATCGGACTGGAGGGCTTCACGGCTGAGTTCGTCACGCGCTACCTCTATGAGAGCCAGCGCGAGCGCGAGCTGGTTCACGTATTCCGCACCACCACAGACATCCCCCCTACCCCCTCAGAGGAAGTAGCCGAGGGAAGATTCTTCTCCTTGGAAGAGATTCGCGAACGCATGGGTACGGGATTCTTCACGCCCAACTTTGAATCGGAAATCCAGCGGATTGGCATCATCTAATGAGCCTCATCTAACAAATCATAGGTATGAAAGCACTCCCTGTCTTTGTATTCTGTTTTATCCTGATGTGTGCGCTGTGCTCCAGCATCTTTAGTTTCCGCAGCACAGAAGAAAGAATAGCAGCGGACGTCAACCATGCCCTTGCACTCGTTCGGGCAGAGAGTCCCAGCAACATGGTGAGCGCGGATACGGTGATTCGCTTTCGCAATTACCTGACTATTCCCGAACTGAAAGATACTGCCAGCCTTGCCATGCGGACGATTCGTCAGGGTGAAGATGTAGCGGCCGAGATGGTGGCACAGCCTAATTGTAGTTTCGTGACAGTGTTCAAGCTGTCGAACCAACGGGCATCGGGCACGTTTCTCTTTATCGGAACATTGTGGATGCTGGGTAGCCTTTGGTATGTGCGGAGGAGAAATCCCAAGATGTACGCGCTAGGGCAACACTATGGCGGCATCGTTTTCGCCAACTCGCGCTTCATGACAGCAGGTGGCGAAGAGATTCGCCTAACGCCCATGCAATATTCGCTACTTGAACTGTTCATGAAATCGGAAACGCACACGCTCACCAAACAAGAGATTTGCAATCAGCTATGGCCAGGAAAGCCAGATGCTAGCGACACACTTTATACACTCATCAAAAGAACCAAGCCCATCGTAGAAGCCAATAGCAATCTCCGAATTACCTCCAACAGAGGCAGAAACTACTCGTTGGAAGCAAAATAGTTAGCCCGTTGTCAGTATAATGTCAGGGAAATGTCAGATAGAGGATTTGACATTTCCCTGACTTCGTTTTTACTTTGCATCACCAACCATTCAGATGCTTATGAAACGGACACTATTTTTCCTCAGCCTCCTTGCGAGTGTTACAGCCGCTGCACAAAACGAAGAAAGTTCTCTTGCTCTTGACGAAATTACTATCCAGGGGAGCAGGGTTATCACAAAGGTGGATGGGCAAACCATCTATCCATCGGCAGCACAGAAGAATGCCTCGAGCAATGGTTATCATCTCCTTCAGAAACTCTCACTGCCCAATCTACGCGTGGACAACGTGGCCCACACTATTACGGCCCTTGATGCGAGAGGCCTAGTGCAACTGCGCATCAATGGTATTCTGGCCAGCAAGCAGAAGATGCTAGCCCTCAAGCCTGAAACTATCCGCAAGATTGATTTCATCGATAATCCTGGCGTGCGCTATGGAGATGATGTAGCCTATGTCATCAATATTATAACAAGACGTGAGGACAACGGCTATACACTGCTACTGGACGCAACTCCAACGCTCACTTCTTCCAACGGCAGTGGAATGGCCTTCGGGAAGTATATCCACAAGAAAAGCGCACTCTCTGTGTCCTACAATTATAATGGTTGCCGATTGAAAGGCAATGGAATGAACGAGGTGGCAGATTATACCTTGAATAACGATGACATCTATACGATTGAGCGAAACAGCGTTTCGTCCTTGTATCAACAACAGGAGCACGATATAAAGTTGACCTACAACCTCGCAGACTCGACAGCCCAAGTATTTCAAGTTTCGCTGAGCGAAAGTCATGGCGTGACACCTAAAAACATTTCGGTCAGGGAAATCTATGAGAATACCAGCAGCAGTCTGGCTACAAAGAAGCAAACCAGCAAGCATAATTCCCCCGTGCTTGACCTGTACTTCTTCCGCCAACTTACACCCAAGCAGTCCGTCACGGCCAATGCCGTTGGTACATATCAGCAAACAGACTATAGTTATTATTATGACGAAGTAAAACCCTATCAATATTGCGTGAATGGGCAAACAGCCTCGTCCTTATCGGAAATCAACTACGAGTATCGGCTAAAGCCTTTCACCCTTTCGGCAGGTATCAACCACTACTATAAATATGTGAGGAATAGATATGAAGGCGATTCCGATGCACTTTCCGTCATGAGACAGAACAACCTGTACGCCTTCTGCAATATCAAAGGCGCATACAAGGCATTCCATTATGCTGTTGGGCTTGGTGCAAGCCGCCTTCACTACACCCAAAACAACCATACCTATAATCTTTGGGCCTATCGTCCCAAGGCCACCTTTTCCTATCGCATTATGCGTGGCTTGCAAATCAGCTACAACTTTGGGATGAAGCCAAGGGGCTCCCGCATCGCAATGACCAGCGATGCCGTCATTCAAACAAACAGTATGGAATACACCATCGGAAATCCCAACCTGAAACCCAGTCGCGATACGAACCACGAACTGCGCATCACCTACAATAACAACAGATGGAGTGCCTACGTCAATGGATTATTCCGTCATTGCCACAAACCTAACATGGCTTTCTACGAGCGCACCGACGACAACAAATTCCTCTATACCCAAATCAACCAGAAGGCTATTAACCTGCTACAACTCTCCGCCTACGCCAGCTACTGGATAGTGCCAGAAAAGCTACAGGCTTCAGCATACGGAGGCATGCAACGGTGCTTCAACTATGGATTCAGTTATACCCACCTCTACACGTCATGGTTCTACGTGACCCAACTAACGGCCTATCTAGGGCGCTTCACCCTGCAAGCCTATTTAGATAATGGCAATAGATTTTTGGAAGGCGAAAGCAAGGGATATTCTGGCAGCTACGCAGGCTTACAAGCCTCATTCCGGCACAAGGATTGGCAATTCGCTCTAACTTGGAGCAACCCATTTACTAATAACTATAAAGCGGCTGAATCTGAGTTAATAAACAATCAAATCTACAAGCACAGCGTAAACATCAATAGGGACAGCGGCAACAGCGTTACTATCAATATTTCCTGGCGGCTCACCCGTGGCAAGAAGCATAACTCACCAGAGAAAAAGATTCATTTACAGGATAAGAATGACGGCATCCTCAAATAAACCACCCCAAATGTAATGATCCAGATTCTCAAAAATCTACAATTTTCAGGCCATTCCTTTGGAGGTAGTTAATATTTCTGTAACTTTGCACGTAAAGGTAACCCTAAATTTTCCTAACCAGTGGCATTTTGCCCTTATTCAGCACCTTATCCTTATTCAATAACCTAACAAATAACTCAACATCATGAACTTGAAGAAAGTTTTGACCATTGCCTTTGCGGCTCTCCTCGCTCTGGGAGGCACTTCTGCACAGGCACAGTCCTTGTCTCCCTCCACGAAGTGGCATTGGGAGAAGGGTACAATCGTAGTTGACACCCCGACTCGTCCCGCTGGCCAGCAGCACGTGCTTGGCCTCAAGACTGAGAAAATTCAGACCGTTCGCGTGGCCTTCGTAGGTCTTGGTATGCGCGGTCCCGGTGCCGTCAACCGCTTCTGCCACATCCCCGGTGTGCAGATTGTTGCTCTCTGCGACTATGAGAAGGGTCGCGCCGAAGCCTGCCAGGGCTATATGAAGAAGGTAGGCCTTCCCCCCGCAGACATCTACTTTGGCGAGAACGGCTATAAGGAACTCTGCAAGCGTCCCGACATCGACCTCGTTTACGTAGCAACCGACTGGGACCACCATTTCCCCGTTGCTAAGTGCGCCCTCGAGAACGGCAAGCACACCGCCATTGAAGTACCCTCGGCCATGAACCTTGAGCAGTGCTGGGACCTCATCAACCTCTCTGAGAAGACTCGCAAGCACTGTATGATCCTCGAAAACTGCTGCTACGACTACTACGAACTCCGCGCCCTCGAAATGACGCAGGCCGGCGTATTCGGTGAAGTTATCCGCGCAGAAGGTGCCTACATCCACAACCTCGACGACTTCTGGGGCTACTACTGGTCCAACCCCAACGATGACCCCGACAAGCTCGGCTGGCGTATGAAGTACAACAAGGAGAACCGCGGCGACGTCTATGCCACCCACGGCCTTGGCCCCGTGGCACAGTGCCTCAACATCCACCGCGGCGACCGCTTCACCACCCTCGTAGCTATGGACACCAAGTCCGTACACGGCAAGGAGTATGTGGAGAAGAAGACTGGCAAGCCCTGCAAGGAGTATCGCAACGGCGACCACACCACCACCCTCATGCGTACAGCTGACGGCAAGGTAGTGGAAATCCAGCACAACGTTATGAACCCCCAGCCCTACAACCGTCTGTTCAAGCTCACCGGTACGAAGGGTTATGCCACCAAGTATCCCGAAGAACACATTGCCCTCGACAAGAGCCAGCTCACCGCAAGCGGCGTTCAGCCCGAGGTGGACAACCTCTCCAGCCACGGCTTCCTGCCCCAGGCTGAGTACAACGCCCTTATGGCCAAGTATGAGAGCCCCATCATCAAGAAGTATGGCGAACTGGGCCGTCAGATGGGCCACGGCGGTATGGACTACATGATGGATGCACGTATGGTTTACTGCCTCCAGAATGGTCTGCCCCTCGACATGGACGTTTACGACCTCGCCGAATGGTGCTGTCTTGCTGAACTCGGTAGCCTCTCTATGGACAACAACTGCGCTGCCGTTGCCTTCCCCGACTTCACCCGCGGTCACTGGAACGATGTGAAGGGCTACAAGCACGCCTACGCTCCCGCTGCCGAAGAAGCTGCCGTAGAAGCCAAGGCCATCGCTTACACCGAAGCTGTCAAGGCTGCTACTGCTAAGGAAAAGGTATGGGAACTCTACGAAGCCTACATCAAGGCCGAGAAGCCCGCAGACAAGGCAAAGGCCGAGAAGAAGTACAAGGCTGCCGTAGCCAAAGTCAACAAGGCTGCAGCAAAGGTCTTGAACTCTAAATAACCACAAGGGAACTTTCCCCAAATATCAGAGGCTGTGTCAAGCGCGACACAGCCTCTTTTTTTTGTTGCAAGAAGGCGCAACATACGAATACGTGCGCCTGAGACTATGAGTTCCTACCTAAAAGTATTCCCCAAAACGTACACCAATAAATTGGAATCTTTCCCACCTGTTTCGTTACAGAGGCATTTTAATTTTACCAAGCCTTGGTAATCACGTTACCAAGGCTTGGTATTTTTTTGGTAATTCATTATTGTAAACGCAATGTACCGCTGAAGGAGCAACCTGCGACTAGCTGAGGGCAGGTTGCCCCTTCTTTCAGTTTGCAGACCCAACGGTGTTACTGACCTGTATTTGTTGGCCTGGATAGTTTCGGTTCTGGCAAAAAAAGAGGAGAAAGCCCGTAAACCATAGGCTTTCTCCTTTTCAGTATATTGGCAAAATTTGCCGCTTGTGGGCTGAGGGCCGCGATTATTCGTTCACCACGGGCAGGGTGCTGTAGTCTTTGCTGTAGCGCAGCATCTGGGCATCGTAGTCCTCGGTGTAGTCGAGGGTGACATCTGTGATGTTTCCTTGTGCATCCCTTACCGCTGTATAGACGGGGTTGATGAATCCCTTGTAGGGGGAGAGGTGCAGGCGCTCGTAGCGTTGGAGAATTTCCTTGTGGAGCGTGGGGTCGACCTGCACGCTGTAGTTCTCGACGATGGCACGCGCTGCTGCATAGTCGCCCTCGCTCTTGATTCGCTGTATCTCGGCAAGGAGTTCACCGAAATAGGTGCGCAGCTGGGCGTAGTCGTTCACTTGGACGTAGGTCTTCTTGCCCTTCTTCACCAGTTCAACCGCAGGTTTCGTGCCCTTAGCCTTTGCCACATCCTTAGCCCTTGCCAGTGTCCAGCGAGCAATGAGCGCGCGGTTGCGCATATGGGCTTCTTCGATAGTGGCACCGGGCTGGATGCGCACCAACTGAGAGATGAGTCCGTTCATCATATAGCTGTAGTACTGCGACTTATAGGCTTCCATATCGGGCACGAGGCCGAGTTCGAGCATCTTGGGGTCGGCCAGATAGTAGAGGCCAAAGAGGTCGGCACGGGCCTCCTCGATGGTGCTGCCGTAGGAGCGGAGTGAATCGCCGTCAACGCCGGGGAGCAGGCGGCCGCTGCCGTGGCCAAGGCATTCGTGGAGGTCGGTGTGGAGGTCGTCGCAGAGGTCGCCGTACTTGGCCATAAGGTCGCGCGTGGGCTGATCGATGACGAACTCGCGGTCCATGCCACTGCCGCGACTAGCCTGTGCGTAGGCATGAGTGAGGTTGCCAATCGTGACGCTCTTCGAACCAAAGTCCCTGCGCACCCAGTCACTGTTGGGCAGGTTGATACCAATGGCTGTGGAGGGATAGAGACCGCCGCCGAGGATGGCCGCATTGATAACCTTGGCAGAAACGCCGCGGCATTTCTCCTTCTTGAAACGGTTGTCCACGGGCGAGTTTTGTTCAAACCAGTCGGCATTGTCGCTCAACTTGACGGTGCGCGCCGTGGCCTCGTCGTCGCGGAAATTGACGATGCTCTCCCACGAAGCCTTGAGGCCCATCGGGTCGCCATAGCTCTCGGTGAATCCGTTGACGAAGTCCACACGGCTCTGCGTGTCGCGCAGCCAGTGGATGCAATAGTTGTCGAACGTGCGGAGGTCGCCCGTGCGATAGTATTCAATCAGGCGGTCAATGGTCACCTGCTGCTCGGGCGTGCAAGCATAGGGGCGGGCCTTTTCGAGGAAAGCGACAATGCGCTCGAGGGCTTGGCCGTACAATCCACCGACACGCCACACGCGCTCTTCCAACTGTCCGAACTCATCGCGCACCAATCGGCTGTTCATTCCCATCATCACGGGACGGGGGTCGCCTGCTGGTTTGCGCTGGGCGTAGAATTCCTCGGCCTCCTGTTGCGTAATGCCAGGGGCGTAGTAGTTGGAGGCGGAGGTCAGGACGAGGTCGTCGCCGTCCTTCTGGTTCACGCGCATCTGCATCACGGAGGGGTCGAAGATGACGGGCATCAGTTCCTCCCACGAGGGCTTGCCAGCCTCAACATGGGCAGCGGCCTGCGCTTCGGCGGGTTCTGCATAACCGATGAGGGCGAGCTGTTGGCGCAACCAGGCTTCCGAGAAACCAGGCACGAACTTCTCGCAGCCATAGTGGTGGTGGATGCCCGAGGAGAACCAGAGGCGACGCAGGTACGTCTGGAAGGCTTCAAACTCCTTGCCTTTCTTCTCCACCTTATCGGAGGTGTAGATGGTCTCGAACATGTGGCGGAGGCGCAGGTTGTAGCGTCCGTTTTGGTCGAAGAGGATGTCGCGGCCCAAAAGTGCGGCCTCCTGAAGGTAATAAATGAAGGTTTTCTCCTTGAGCGTGAGTTGCTCAAAGCCCTCCACCTTGTAGCGCAGCATCTGAATGTCGTGAAACTGGATGTCGGTGTAGCGGAAGGCGTCATGTTCGTTTTGTGCCAGTGCATCTGTGGCAGAACTGCCAGCTAATAGCATCATCATTCCAAAGATTTTTGATTTCATAATACTTTGAGGTGTCAGGACAGGAAGCATCGTTGTTTCTCGTCCCCTAAATGAATAAATATTCGGTTAGGAAAGAAGCGTTTCCCCAAAAAGTGGACAAGGGAAACGCCTGCAAATGTACGGCTTTTCCTTGAATATGCCAAACTGTGGCGCTGGCACGGCTAGCATAAAGGCAGAATTTCGTATATTTGCCAGCAATAAAATTAGAATCTCACTCCTTATTATATATATGGGAAGAAACAAGTTTTCACAGCGCGAGATTGACATCATTGCGCGACTGCTTCGCAAGAAGAATGCTGGCACACGATTCCAGCAGAAGATGATTCGCCACGACCTGCGCGTCAAGTTTGAATTTAATATCTCCGACTTCAATGTGCAGGGACAGGCCTTCGGTGATCAGGAACTCTATGCTGCCATTGAGCGCGGTGCCATCCAGATTCTGGACGACGCCACCATTGCGGCGATGAAGGAAAGGCGTGCTCAGAAACGCGAAGCCGAACGCCTGGCCCGCGAGGCCGAAGCCGCTGCCAACCCCACTCCGCAAGACCCCAACGCCGATTGGGAAGCCGCACTGAAGGAATGGAACGACTATTACGGCGAGGCGGAAAAGTAAGCCGCTCCTCCCCTCGCCCGTCCACGAGCCCGTGTCCGCTGCCTGCCGACACGAGCCTTCTTTTTTTGTATATACCCCAACCCCACTATTTCCCATGACTTTTCTCCAACAAGTTGCCCACAGTCTGCGCCAACGCTTCGGCTGCGACTTCAGCCAGGTGACCATCGTGTGCCCCAACAAGCGCGCGCGCCTCTTCCTCTCCGAATACCTGGTGAAGGATGCCGAGGGCGAACAGCCCACGCCTATCTGGGCTCCCTCGTATCTGACCATCAGCGAGCTGTTCAACAGCCTCACGCCCATCGTCGTGGCCGACCCCATCGAAACGGTTTGCCGCATCTACCGCCTTTATGTGGAGCAGGCAGACGTGGAGGAGTCGCTGGACACCTTCTATGGCTGGGGCGAGAAGATTCTGGCCGACTTCGATGATGCCGACAAGAATCTGGTCAATGTGCAGCAGCTCTTCACCAACCTGGCCGACCTCAAGGCGCTCGACTCCCTGGACTACATTGACAAGCGCATGGAGCAGGCCATCCAGTCCTTCTTCCGCGAGTTCTCCGTGGCGCGCGACTCAGAGGTGAAGCAGCGTTTCATCCAGCTGTGGGGCGCACTGCCAGGCATATACACCGCGCTCAACGCCCAACTTATGGACGAAGGAATGGCCTACGAGGGTGCGCTCTACCGCCACGTTTACAACGAATTGGAAACGGGCAAACTGACACTGCCCGACCCCGACAGGACGTACGTGATGGTGGGATTCAACGTGCTGAGCGAGGTGGAGAAACGCCTCTTCCTCTATCTGAAGAGGGAACAGCACGCACTGTTCTACTGGGACTACGACAAGTATTACCTGCACAAGGGCTCCTTCAACGAGGCCGGCACCTTCATCGCCCGCAACCTGCAACTCTTTGGCAACGAACTGCCTGCGGAATCCTTTGATAACTTCCGCCACATCCAACACATCCAATACGTGGCCGCACCCACCGAAACGGTGCAGGCGCAATACATGCACGACTGGCTGCGCCAACAGAAGGCCGACCCCACCGTGGAGGAACGCGACATTGCCGTTGTCCTCTGCAATGAGTCCCTGCTGCAATCCATCCTATGTGCCATCCCCGACGAGGTGGAACATATCAACGTGACGAAGGGATTCCCCTTGGCGCAAACGCCAGCCGCATCGCTCGTTGAATCCTTCCTCGGTTCGCGCGCCGCAGCCCATCCCGACATTTCTCTCGCAGACTTGCTCAACGAGGTCACCGCCCGATTGCACCAGGCTGCGCTGTCCGAGCCCGCCCCCGAGCGACCCATGGCAGCCGATATGTACAAAGTGCTCTACGCCGAGGCTTACTTTGTCATGCACACCATCATCCAGCGCTTCCTGCAGCTCGTGCAGGGCGGCCATCTCCCCGTGACGGCTGGCACGCTCCGTTCGCTCATTCGCCAAGTGGTCGGACAAACGAGCGTACCCTTTCATGGCGAACCTGCCCGTGGCGTACAGATTATGGGACTGCTGGAAACGCGCAGCCTCTCGCCCCGCCGCCTGCTCCTGTTGTCGACGAACGAGGGCAAACTGCCGCAGAAACTGTCGGACAATTCGATTGTGCCCTACCCCCTGCGCGAGAATTTCGGCATGACCACGTCGCGCCATCGCGCCGCCGTCTTCGCCTACTATTTCTATCGCCTTGCCCAGCGCACCGAAAGCCTCACCTGCACCTACAACTGCGCTTCGGATGGAATATTGAGCGGCGAGAAATCGCGCTTCCTCACCCAACTGGAGATGGAGAGCGGCCTCCCCATTGACTACCTCACGATTACCAACCAGCCGCCCCCTCCCGCGCAACCCCTCCGCGCCATTGAGAAGCCCAACGACCTCTCCCAGCGCCTGCACCACCTCTCGCCATCGGCCATCAACTGCTACCTGCGCTGCCCGAAGCAGTTCTACTATCGCCATGTATGCAATATTCCAGAGCCGCCCCACGAGCCCGATGTCATCGACCCAGCCCTCTTCGGCACCATCTTCCACCGTGCCGCCGAAACCCTCTACCAACCCACCACGACCGATACGCACGAACGGATTATCACGCCCCAGTACTTGCAATCCCTGCTGACGGACCAAGGGCGCAGGACAATCCAAGAACATATCCGCCAAGCCTTCCGCTATGCCCAAGCCAACGAGGACGTGGTCACCATAGCCATCGTCACGCGCTACCTCCAGCGCCTCATCAAGGCCGACGCCGCATTGGGATGTCCCATCACCATTCTCGGCACGGAGAAGGACGTCAAGACCATCGTCACCGTCAAGGTGGGAGAAGAGGAAATCACAGTGCCCCTCATCGGCAACATCGACCGGTTGGACCGCATCACCATTGACGGACAGGAAATCACACGCATCATCGACTACAAGACGGGATCGAAGAAGGACAACAGCTGGAAGGATTGGGACAACCTCTTCGTGCCCAATGCCAAACAGGCATACTACATCCTCCAGACCTTCTACTACTCCCTGCTCATGCAAGCGGAGATGCCCCAGGCGCAACTAGCCCCCTGTCTACTGTTCATTCAGAGCGAAGAGAAGAGTCGCGACCCCTTCATCTACCACGACAAGGAGCGCATCTTCAACTTTGCGGAATATGCAGAAGAGTTCCGCGCCCACCTCCAGACGCTCCTCGAGGAAATCTACGACCCCAGTCTCCCCTTCGCGCCCACCCCCGTGACAGACCACTGCCGCACCTGCCCCTACGCCGAACTCTGCAAACTCAGCCAGCAGGAATAAATGCAGA
>SAMEA3663047__coassemble_603_pt1 | contig 12973 bp, 4 predicted proteins | sample SAMEA3663047__metabat2_low_PE_025 | metagenome-assembled genome bin SAMEA3663047 (sample SAMEA3663047) | pig gut metagenome | biome: pig gut; feature: pig-associated habitat; material: faeces | place: France | collected 2012
CCCGCCGCAACGCCAAACCGTCACCTTCAACATGATGGGCAATCGTTTCCTGCTGGATTCGCCTTGCAGCATCCAAATCCAGGTGTCGCGCAAGGCTTCTGCCGAAGAAATTGCGGCATATCAGGCGGACATCCTAGCGGCTTGCGAGCACGGAGTAGTACCCGTCAGCCCCTGCATTAGTCCTGGCGAACGACAGATAGCACGTGCCGTTCTCGAGGCAGCTTTCCCGCTCATCGTACTCATGCCGCGCGGCATCCCTGCCGATATGAAGCAGAAGGTGGGCTACGCCGAATACTACGAGGCGTGTGCGGCTGGTCGTCTGTTGATGCTCTCGCCTTGGGGCTATCAGGAGAAGGAGCAAGAGTTGCAGCGCTGGCAATGTCTCTTTCTCAACGACCTTGCCCTCCAACTGACATTGGACAATAATTTCCTTAGTGAAGATACCGAATGACAATGACGAAACGAATACTATACATCCTGTGCACGGGACTGCTCATGGCCTGTGCCGATACCACCGAATGGGACGACTCCTACCTCAATGGCCAGGAGAAAATGCCCATATCGACGATGGCACTGCTGGATATGTCCACGCCCCAATCGCGCGCCGCTAACAAGGACTTCGCGACTGGCGATGTGCTGCTTGCCTATCTCCGCCATGTCACTTGGGATGGTACAACAGAGGGCGCTCGCACGCCTATCTCCGTCGACCAGGCTCCGCTCCTCGTGACCTTTACCAATCAGGCTGCCAGCGAACCCTATACGGGCGGCAATATTTCGCCCATCGGACTGACGCAAGAGTTGGAACTCAATTCCACCAACACTACGCAGACCACCAGCCTTTCGGCTTCGCCCATACTCTTCTGGGACGACCTGAGCGAAGGAGGCATTGGCGACCCCAAGAATATCCGCACCGATGGCCACTATCTGCAAAGCTACTACGGATACTGCTACAATGGCGGAACGCCGCTCGTTCTCCTTGACGAACCCACAGGAACACTCGGCTGGCAGGTTCCGTACGACCAAACCACAGCCGAAGCCGTCCAGCACAGCGACCTCCTTTGGAGCGCAGAGCAAACGCCCGTGGCCTACCAACATGGTACGGGCAGCGGCGCAGCAAATGGTCACGGCACAATCCTCCTGCCCTTCACCCATACCCTGAGTATGGTGACGGTGGATGTGATTGCCAACGATGGATTCGATGCAAGCGCCCTGGCAAACACCGAGCTGGAGTTGCAAAACGTGAATCGCAAGGGCACATTCACCGCACCCAGTTATTCCGTTACGGCTGCTACCACCGATGTCGAAGAAGGCGAGAAGAACGGCAAGGTCAAGATGTTCAAGGGGAATATCGAAACGAATGCAGAGGGCAAAGCCACCTGTACTTATCAAGCTATCGTCGTGCCGCAGACGCTCCTCGCTTTGGATCCAGTTCAGCTCTTCCTGAAGGTTAACGCTGTCGATGGCAATCACTATATTCTCAATGTGACCGACAATATGCTGACAGGCTGGGCCGCAGGATTGGTTGAGGGGAAGATGCAACCTGGCTATAACTACCACCTCACCCTCACCCTCAACAAGGCAGGCATTCAGGTCGTTGCAATGCTGAAGGACTGGATTCAGGTGGAGGCCACGGGTACGGGCATTATCCAGTTTAGCACCGACCTGCGCAACATCCAGCCCACCGAATCGCAGCCGCTCGTGGCTGGCACCTCCTATTATATATATGAGAGCACTACCAACGATGATGCCAGCTATGCCACTGCCGCCACCGAACGCAAGTACGATGGCGCCACCTGGACAAACGACCCCGAAATCTATTGGCAAGGCGAGGGCGAGAGCCGATACTTCCGCGGTTTGGCCGTCATGAATGGAGGACTCCTCACCACGACAGGCGTTGCGAACAGAGCGGCCAGCCAAGGTGTCGACCTCGTTTGGGCCACCACGCCCAAGCATACAGGCGTTGATAATAATGGCGTCACGCAAACCATCAGCGAAGGCATGGCCATCGACCCCCGTACATCCGAGGTGCCTCTTCGCTTCGAGCACGCTATGAGCAAGGTGAAATTCCTCCTTGTCACTTCCACGGGCGATGATGCCGTGGACCTGACAGACGCCGTCATCAGCATTGCCGACCTCTTCAGCGCGGGAACCATCAATATCTCCACAGGCAACATCACTCCCAGCACGCCCGCCCTTTTTGAAACCGCTCACGAAGTCCAGAATATTCTCATCCCGCAAGATCTGACGGACCGCCGCCTCACCATCACGCTCAAGGATGGCACCAAGTACAGCGTCCTCCTGACCAACTGTGTGGACAGCAATTCGGGTACGCAGATTGGTGAATGGGAGCGCGGCCGCTCCTATACCTACACGATTACGCTTGGCAAGGAAGCCATTCAATTCCGCGCCATGATTAAGGACTGGAACAATACTGAGGGCAAAGGCAACGCCTCCCTGGATTGGGACTAATTATTCTCCGAACATCACTCAACTATTAACCCTTGAAACTCCAAACCAACATACTTCATCCCTTGGCATTGGCAGTGGCAATGATGTCGCTGCTCTTCTCGTGTGCCGACGACATAGGCGTGGAAGGCAATCTCCCCAGTGGCGATGGCCAGCACACGGGCGAGATGGTGCTCTTTGCCGCCGGCACAACCAGCAACGCCGTCAACAGCCGCGCAGGAGGTGTCAGCGAAACGCCTGGTGCTACCTATTATATGCCCGACGCCTACCGCTTCGTCTGCCGTATGTATTATATGGCAGCCACTGGTAGCGATAAGTTTGACACGCAGGGCGGCACGGACTACATCACCTGGCTGAAGGTGAAGGGCGACAAGGGCAACTCCCTCTATTGGAGCAATAATTTCCTGCCTACCGACGATGTAGATAGCTACGGCAATGACGCCAAAGCCACCTGCCTGTATTGGCAGAACCGCAAGCCCCATGCCTTCTTGGCTTGGACCGATCTCAACCACGCCACAACCATTGGCTACAGCCCCAACAAAGGGTCGGGTTCCTTAAAATTCCTCCCTGCCGATGTGGACTACATCAAGCGCAGCGGCGAAAAGGTGCAGCAGTATGTCAACGCTGGCTACGAGATATATGGCGTCAGCGGTGAGTTCGCCGATTGGGAAAAGGTGCGCGACTTCGTTTCATCCGACGAAAACTACAATCTCTATATCAAAGGTCGGGTTCCGGCAGGCGTTGACCCGAATCAACTGATCAAGTACTACTACGACTATGGTTGGTCGTGCAAATACTCCAAGGACTTGGCCACCGATTCGGTCGTTGACCTGATGCACAAGAAATACGGCTGGATTCAGTACCAGATGTTCTACGACAAGTTGCCATACACAGGCATCAAGTCGGGCGCGGACATCGAAGTTATCTACAACGAAAAGACGGGCCGCCCCGCTTTCCTCTTCAATACCGCCTCCAACAAGTACCTCTCCGAGGTGGAGGCTTACATCTACCAGACCGACACCGAGGGCAACCTCATTGAGCCCTATCAGGTCTATACCCCCGTGGTGGGCGACCGAATCGTGCGTACAGGCGAATCGCCCACGTTGCGCATCCTCCTTGATGGCGACGAGATTGAGAACGCCGAGGGCGTGAAGGTGGCCAAGTGCGTGTGGCATTACTACCTCACCGACCAATATGGCAATGCCCGATACGATGAGACGCGTCCGCGCTACACCTTTTATTATAAGGAACTCCTCGAAAAGAAGGAACTGGAGACTATCAGTATCCTGCCCGCCAACGTGTTCGACCTCACCCGCCGTCCCATCAAGGATGCTGAGGGCAATGTCACGGGATATCAGATTAACAGCATGGCCGAACAGCCCGACATCTGTCAGGCCTTGACCAAGATGGCTCCCCTCAGTGCCACGCAAAATGCCAACCGCGTCAACCTTTACTTCAAGCACCAGTTCAGTCAGGTGCAGGTCAACCTCAAGAGCTCGGCCGACCTTTCCGTGGTCATTGACAAGAGCAACATCCAGAAGGTAGAGTTGCTAGGAGTGTCCGACACGGCCTATGTCTTCACCGAAATCAACGAGGACGGCGAGGTCGAGAAGACCACGTACAAGACCGTCGATATTTCCGACTACACCGATGAACAACTGCTCAACAACCAGTATGGCACCTCCTTCGAGATGTTCGATATGTACGATGCCGAAGCCAGCGAAGCCGAGAACTGGGGCTATCCCGCGGGCTACATTAAGTCCTACAACGCCCTCACCTTCGGACAACTCCAGGCCATCCGCATCACTTGGAACGAGGAGAAAGATGGATCGGGCGTCACACACGTTTCCACCTATGTCGTTTCCAACGAAGACCTCAAGAACCTCAAGAGCGGTTACAAATACATCTGGAACATCGAGCTCCGCCGTGGTACGTTGGCGATTATCCGCACCGAGATTGTCGATTGGATAGTTCCCGCGAGCGACCTGGAGTACGAATCCGATGGTACGATTGTCAACTGATATACGGTACCCTGATACACGTTCTAATCCCCCAAAGAAAAACCTCAAGATTTGAAACCAACATTTCACATACTTATCCTCCTTGCGCTACTGCTCCTCGCGGGATGCAGCAGCGATGATTGGTCATGGCTGACAGGCGATGGCGAGATAGAGAGCGGTTCTCCTGTCGCTTTTACTACGATGGTACCCGAAGTGCCTATGGGCAGCCGTTCCGCCAAGGATGAATGGACGGAGAGGGTAGGGGCGTACAAGGCCGTCAACCACGAATACACCTTCTCCATTGAGATGTACAAAGAGGGCGAGGCCGACCCTGCTGGCGTCAGCACCTACAAGCCCGCTCAGTTTACCGATATCGGTGCACCCGTTATTGCCAACTACGATGGCACACTCGTGCTTGACGATGGGGCTGCCCCCCTCCTGTGGCCCGACAACGTCTGCAAGTGGGGCTTCCGCGCCGAGGCCAACAACAATCCCCTGAGCAACGACCAAAGCAATCAGGAGAAATGGCTAGCCATGGACTACCTCAAGGGCCATTCCTACCTCCCCCTCTGGACGGGCGACGAGGAAACGGGCAGCGGTACCAACCCCGACGAGATACAGTACAAGACGAGCAAGCAGTGGTACACTGACAACCAGACGGCCAAGGACCTCTCGGGGCTGATGGTCACCAGCAACGAGGACTACAAGAAGATACCCCTCTACATGCAGCACCAGCGTGCATGGGTAACCATCATCCTCAAGGCTGGCGAGGGCGTGAAGCGCGAGGCGCTCAACTTTCAGGACGCTAGGCAGAACATCAAGATGACCATCAATAGTTATGCAGTCGGCAGCGCCGAAGCCTTTGCCATCGACAAGGCTTGGGCCAGCCAAGAGTTCATCGACTATGACGACGATGAGAACGGGCCCGCCGAGGCGCAGGTCAGCACCACGCGCTATGACGCCATTGTGATGCCGCACAATTATGCAGTAAACAAGGACACCGAGGTCATTGCCAAGATCAACCTGTCCGACCAGCACTTCTCCTTCTATGCTGCCAACGACCAGCGCTTCGTCAACGGCACCGCCGAGCAGCAGGCAGAAGCCGAGGCTGCCTACAACCTGGAACCAGGCAAACACCTAACCATCATTGCCACCCTGTCGCGCGAGAGCCGCAAAATCTTGATTACTGCATGGATTGAGGACTGGACCGAGGTGGCTACCAGCACCATCTGCGACGACTACGGACAGAACGGCGACCCCGTCGTCATTCGCAATCGTGACGACCTCATTCATTTCCTCAAAGATCCCAAACTCAACACACAGGGCAGCATCGGCATCATCCAGCCCACCGAGCTCAACCTTGACGCGCCCAGCGATTCGCTCCAAGAAGCGTGGGGACCGCATTGGGAGCTCAATGCCACGCTCAACCTGGCTGATTGCAATCTCATCACAGCGCACCAGCTCTTTAAGAGCACGTCCGCCTCGGCCAATATTGTCAACGGCTCAATCACCGTGAGCGAAGGAGCCACAGTGCCCTATGTCGTGGCCGAGAAGAACGAAGGAACCATCGAGCGCATCTCCATCCAGACCAACAAGGAGAATACCACGGCCAGAGCCTCCGTGGCTGGCTTCGTCGGTATCAATCTCGGCACCATTTACCAGTGCAGCTCCTCCCTTCCCGTCTATGCCACATCAGGCGTTGACATCGAGGGCCCCAATCATACGACCTACAGCAACTACATCGGAGGAATCGCCGCCGTGTCGGTCAACAAGGACGGCAGCTCAATGGCTGTCATTGATGGCTGCACCGTCAACGCCTCGGTCGATGGCGCCACGGGCATAATGGGCGGCGGCATCGTCGGTATGGTCACGGGCCGCGTGTCCAACAATACCTTTGAATACGGCATCACCATCAGCCAAGCCCCCTCACGATTCAAGAATATCTTTGCCTCTGCGGGCAACACCGAAACACGCGCCTATGGCAACGCCTGGCCCACGCTCGTCGAAAACCCTATCCAGAGCGAGGGCGACGGGACGAATGAGAACAAGTATCTCGGACAACGCTACCACGGCATCCTGGATTGCCAGCAGGAGCTCCATACCATCTTGAGCGGTAGCACTTATAATCAGCCCGACCGCAACTATCGCATCGCTGCAAGTTTCGCTGTGAGCAGCACCGATTGGACCCACGGCACCGTGGATGCCGACCAGACTGACGCCTCCGAAGACAATGCCTCGTTCAACCTCGACGGCAACGACAAGACCATCATCCTCACCGGCAACAAGAAGGTGTGGACCACCACGGGCGACAACCTCACCACGGGAACCAAGACCACCTATACGACCGCCCCGATGCTCTTCAACTACGTGCTCGGCGAAATCAAGGACCTCACGCTCCAGCTGGACAAATCGCTCGTGGCCCTTCCCACGGTCAAGAACGAGAAATATTCCGCCGAAGACGCCATAGCCCCCTTGGCTTATGCCGTGTATGGACCCAATGCCCGCCTGAGCAACATCAACGTCAAGGCGGCCGACGGAGCCTTCGTGCAAGCCTGTACGCCCGCTGGCCTCGTGGTCTGGGCCTTTGGCGGAGCCACTGTGGAGGCGTGCAAGGTCAAGGTGCCCGTACGTATGTGGATGCCCGAGTCCCTAGGCACACAGTCCAAGCACTATGCAGGCGGTATCGTGGCCTGTGCGGCCAAGGCCACCATCACCCAGTGTACCTACCTGGGTAATTCGAACAATGCCGTATCGGGCGCAACCAATTCGACCACTGCCTTCAAGTCCGTCAACAACTACTACGGTGGCATCGTAGGCGGCACTTCCGACAAACTCTCCGAGTACCCGAAACTTCAGATTACCGACTGCGTCAGTTGGTTTGATGCCGGGGCTGCCGTCGCCCCCGATCGCTCCTCCTATGGCTCCATTATCGCCTACGCCTGCTACTTCGACAATCTCAACCAGATAGTAAACGGTATGGACACTAGCCGTCCCAGCCAAGGTAACTGGTGGCCGCTCTCTGCCATCGGAGCCAACACGAGGGCCAGCGGATTCAGCGAAGAGCAAGTGATTGGCAAGCGCAACCGCATTTCGCCCACCTACGACACCGACTTCTAGCCGACTGTCGGCCCTCCTTTCCCAATCTCAAATCCGCGCCGCACAATTCGCATTGGCACATTGCCAGTGTTTCACGCCCGTGAAACACGCGTTCCACGCCCGTGAATCACGCGTTCCATGCCCGTGCAACACGCGTTCCACGTCCGTGAAACGCTGACGAAGTCCGAGAGCGAAACGGAAATATCCCCATCAAAGTCCATCCTTCCCAACCATCAGCCCTGCTTATGATACTGACACTGAAATTTAATATTCTCCCCTCCCTCCTCTCCAAACTGGCGGTATGTCTGTTGCTGGCTTCCTGCGCCGAGGACCATCTCCTGGGCTGGGCCGACAGCAATACAGGCGACCCCATTGAGGTCGGCGTGGATGTGCCCGACCTCCAGATTTCTTCCGAGGTCACTCCGCTGAGCCGCGCCACGGGGGTGGCCCAGCCAGCCGAGCTGGTGTCGTGGCTCGTGCCAACGCTGAAGAAAGGCCTGGACATAACCTATGGCGAGGTGGGCAATTCCTCCACAGAACGCACTGCCATCCTCCAACTGCAGGGCGGCACGCTCTCCGATTTGCATTACGACACCAATCCCGTCAGCGGATATGCAGTCTATACCTTCAACTATCGTTCGCCAACGGGTGAGGCCACCGATGAGAAGGCGCGCTGGTACGACAACGGCCCCCACTATTTTGAGGGCGTCCACGTGCCCAACCGCATTCGCTATAAGGACGACCCTAGCGAACTAGAAACCGACCGCACCCTGAGCAACGGTGTGGACACGCAGGTGGCCAAGGTGGAGCGATTCACCACCAATCAAAGCAATGGCACCAACACGGGCGAAGAAAGCCAATGGGGCAACTACACCCTCCTCTCCCACTATCTCGGTATGCCCGCCAACACCAGAATCTCGGCCACGGTGTCGCGCATCCTGCTCCCCTTCCGCCACCGCCTGTGCCATGTGTTGGCCTACATCATCATCGACCCCACGCTCGAAACCGGAATAAAGGGGTACGACAAGACCGTGATGACCGAAATGGGCGTGCAGGGCGACGATCCCAATACCACGTCCATACGTTTCTGCAACGTGGATGTGCTCCGGGGTGTGCAGGACATCTACGACCCCGTCAAGCAGACCCACACCCTCACGCCCGAATGGGCCGAGAGCGTGCGCAAGGTTGTGCCGCACTATTATGGCGAGATACAAGAACTCGTGGCCTACGAGGGCAAGAAGGAGACTTACTATCCCAAGTCCGAAGGCTTTGCCACACTCAACAATGCCTACATCGCAGCCTACAACGCAGCCATCGCTGCGGGCAAGACGGAGACCGAGGCAGTGGTTGCTGCTACGCAGAAAGTACAGACGTTGGGCTATACGCGCAAGGTCTATCAGCGCGTACCCGTCTACGACCTCATTGCCCGCCCCACCTATACCTCCTACGACAATGTGATGTACGACGAGCGCGGCTACACTGATTATAATCAACGCACGGCCCTTGCCAACCGCAAGAACAAGATTGACTTCCTCATCACCCTCAACAATGGGCTGACCTACGAAAAGGAGTTCGTCTTCGACCTTGATGCCAACTACGAGACCATCGTCTATCTCCACATCAAGCGCGAAGGTATTGACTACAAATCGTCGGGCTCAGACAAATGGCTGGAGCAGAACAATCTCGATGAATGGTACGGCGTGGACAACAAGAACGGCCACACCCTTTCGCAGGCGGGTAGTTCCTGGCAAAGGGCCTTTACCCGCCGAAAGGATAGCTATATCAATGATGGCGGCGACAAGGTGACCGATGGCGGATTCTACGACGAAGGCACCACGGGCCAGGACGATGCCACAGGCCAGTACCTGAGCGAGAAGACCTGGATAAAGTACCTCTCGGAGGCTTACAAGGGCGGCCCTCACCACGGCGACTATTTCAACCTCAGCAAGGATATCACCATCGACGCCCGCCTGCTCCCCGATAACTTTGTATTCACGGGCCATCTCGACGCTTTCGGACAGGACGACCGCCAGTATCACACCATCACCCTGACCCATACGGGCGAAGATTGGAAGGAGTACCTGCCCTCCGCCAACTACACCGAAAGCCCGCTCTACAGCGCACCGCCTGCCGTCATGCCTTCCAACGACGAAGGCACCCTGTATCATCTTCCCGAACTCTACGTGCGGACGGCCGAAGCGGAATACTACGCGACCGAGGATCTCATCGAAATCAACGGCGTCACCTACGTGAAGAGCACAGTCATAGTGCAGCCATCCGAACCGCCCGTCTACAACCTTGATAATGCCATCCCTGCCAAAGTGGGCGACCTGAAAACACCAGCGCAATACGCTCTGGCCAACATCACGGTGAAGCAACTGATGACTACGGCCACCACCTACTACACGCGCTCGGGCACCGCCCCCAACTACACCTACACGGCCTACACCCGTCCCGCCGTGCTCTACTATAATAAGGAGCGCACCTCGGGCACCGCCCTCTTCGCCGGCCTCAACGGCGTATATTCCACCATCCAAGAGGACACGCCGGGCTACAAGGGACCCTACGAGGCCAACGTACACAAGGAGGGCACCTACTGGATACCCTACAAAGACGCGGCCACCAACACGGGATGGCGCGCCGAGGTGCTCAACCTCACCGTTGTAGGTGCGAAACTCTTCAGCGATGGTGCAGTCATCACGGGCAACGTGGAGAACTGCAAGGAGAACCGCACGACCCCCGTGCGCAACCATCGCCCCGCCTTGCCCGTGTATAAGTAGCGCGGTCGCCTTTGGCTCCCCGCGCTTTTGGTCGCCTTCGGCTCCCTAGTTTCAACGGTCGCTTCGCTCCCTAGTTTCAAGTTTCAACGGAAGCCTGCGGCTTCCTAGTTCCAACGCAGCCTGCGGCTGCTAGCTCGATAGTCAGGAGTAACGTGAAAGTACCGCACCTTGCTTGCAAGGTGTGAGTACAACGAAGATTCTCATTGCAAACGCAATGTACCGCACGTTGCTTGCAACGTGTGGCTCAGCGAAAGGGACACCTATAATAATAAGGCATATTATATATAAGGAGTGGGAGTTGCTTCTCAATAAGTACAAACTCCGTCCTCAAACCTTGCAATCCCGTTCCAATGTCCGACATTCTCATCGCACCGCGCCCGCGGTTCGCTGAGAATCTCCCAAGGCGGAACGGAAAAGTCCTGAAGCGTAACGACCGCGAGCCTTCAAAATCCCCAACTAGCCCAGTCAAAATCCCGAAAATATGCACCCCAAAACCCTACATACGCTGCTGCTCATCCTGCTGACGACCTTCCTGGTGGCTTGTCAGGAGGAAGAGATGGATATGACCCTGCGACAGCAAGCCCTGTTGGGCCGCGCCGTCAACTTCAACGTGTCCGTTGCCGATAAATTCGCCGCGCCCAACTCGCGCTATACCAGCATAGACGATGGATCGTTCAACGAAAACGACCGAATGCGCATCTATCGTAATTATTGGAAGACAGACGGCACGGGGTGGGAGAGCGAGAGTTCCTATCGCACCTACAACCTCATCCACAAATACGTCAACGGCAATATCAGTCTGGGCATCGACTGGGTGCCAGAAGCAGGGCGTATGGGCTACGACGATCTGGACGGCGACGGCACCTATACAGAGTTCGTACAAACGGCCCAGGACTCCTTGACCTGGGAGAACGGACGCACGCTGCGCTTTCAGGCATGGAGCCTGAGCAATTACAACAACGTGCTCTACAATGCCACCAAAAACTATTACTATCCCGACTATTGCATCGCCCAATGGGTGAACGCCGCGGGCCCGACAGAAGGCATTCCCCTCGTCCTCAACCACCAGGGAAGCCGCATTCGCTTTGAGGTGAAGCAGAGTGGCAACCAGATTAGCCGAGTGGAAATCTGTGCCGGCGTGGATGCCAATGGCAACGAACGACCCAATGCTTGGAAAGACTATCAATATGCCGACAACAACGACATCACCGACAACGACAATAGTTCCACCGAAGCGGGCAAGAGCGATGCGCAGGCCCAGCTGGAATGCGATTCCGTGACGGCCGTCTACAAGCGAATGTGTATGCCCGCCGGCGTGGATATGCAGATGGGAACACTTATGGGCATCAAGAACAGCGTATGGAAGAACCTCAGCAATAATCAGGTGCGCCGACTGGAGGAACAGCCTGCCTCCTCCTTCCTCGTCTTCGGACAACCAACGGCAGAGGAGGTGGAGAACGATGGCAAACGACCCTTCTTCTGCGGCATCAATGGCAGGCAGTATTTCATCACCATCCCCTACGACATCACGCAGGGAGAGGACAAAGGCAACGTGTTCGTGCTGCCCGCCTGCACCCGCTTCCGCGTGTATATGTATGATGTCAACAATGGCGATGAGAACGAAACGCCTGGCTACGAGGGCAAGTACCACATCTTCGCGCTCAGCGACGTGGTGGTGCGCGACGCCGCTGGCAAGGTGGTGCTGGGTACAGACAACAAGCCCATCAAGGCCTTTCCCAACGGTCTGAAGATGGAGGCGGGCGTCAGCTACACATTCCGCGTGGGCTATCGCTACAATGGTTTCTATGTCGTGGTGGACAACAACCTCTCCTGGGTGAATCAGGACGAAGAAGAGGCACAAGGCGACAACCAACAAGAGGATATGCCCGTATCGACCACCAAGGACTATCAATGGTGGAAGACGGCCATCAAGACGGCCATCGATGAGGCAGGAACGAGCAACTACAGTCCCAAATTTCATATTAGCAACGAGAAGGATTTCCTAGAGTTTATCCGCCTAGTCAACGGCACGGCAGCCACAAAGACCAGCGGCCTCTACCGCCTTGTCAAGGGCTACGACGCCAGCAACAATCCCATCTACGGCTGGTCGCTGACCAACAGCCAGTTTAACCCCAAATGGATAAGCGAAGAAGATGCCGAGGAACTGGGATATATCTTCTACGACCATTACTATCCCGCCAACGCTGACCGCGCAGCCTATCACGAGCGCGACTACCTGAAAGGACCCTTCTCCTTCTTCGATGAAAACCTCCGCGAGAACTTCTCGGTGATTCTGGACGCAGACCTTGACATGAAGGACTGGCAACTGGAGAGCGTTGGTAACGCTGCCGCCAATCCCTTCATGGGGAAATTTGACGGCGCAGGCCACCTGATTCAGAACCTGAATATGAAGGACGAGGCCCTCTTCGGCTATATGGACGGCCGAGCTGCCTATGGTGCCTCGCTGACCAACCTCCGCATCGAAAGCACACACCCCACGGCCCTGCTCCATACGGGCGTGAACCCCATCTACATAGCAGGCATCTCCATCCTGGCCCCCAGCACAGGCAATAGCATTGCCACCAACCTGGGACAGTCAACAGAAGTGGCGGGTACGTCCTACGTGGTCGG
>SAMEA3663047__coassemble_606_pt1 | contig 12958 bp, 8 predicted proteins | sample SAMEA3663047__metabat2_low_PE_025 | metagenome-assembled genome bin SAMEA3663047 (sample SAMEA3663047) | pig gut metagenome | biome: pig gut; feature: pig-associated habitat; material: faeces | place: France | collected 2012
CATCATGGACGACATCGTGGACATGGAGATGGAGAAGATTGACCTTATTATAGAAAAGGTGAAGAGCGACCCGCAGACAGACGACGTGAAGAACACGGAGCTGAACCTCTGGAAGAAAATCAAGCGCAAGAGCGGAATGGGACGACGCACCGGAGTGGGCATCACCGCAGAGGGCGACATGATAGCCGCAATGAATCTGAGATACGGTACGCAGGAGGCCACTGACTTCTCAGTGCTCGTGCATAAGACGCTCGCACTGGCTGCCTACCGCTCGTCGGTGGAGATGGCAAAGGAGCGCGGCGCATTCCAGATTTACGACGCGGAAAGGGAGAAGAACAACCCGTTCGTCAACCGCATCAAGGAGGCTAACCCGCAGCTATACGAGGACATGGTGAAGTATGGCAGAAGGAACATCGCCTGTCTGACCATCGCCCCTACCGGCACGACCAGTCTTATGACACAGACCACAAGCGGCATCGAGCCTGTGTTCATGCCCGTATACAAGCGCCGCCGCAAGGTGAACCCTACGGACACCGACGTACACGTGGACTTCGTTGACGAGTCAGGCGACTCGTTCGAGGAATTCATCGTCTTCCACCATAAGTTCCTGACATGGATGAAGATTAACGGCTACGACACCGAGAAACGATATACCCAGGAGGAACTCGACCAGCTCGTGGAGAAATCGCCATATTATAAGGCCACGGCAAACGATGTGGACTGGCTTATGAAGGTGAAGATGCAGGGCGACATCCAAAAATGGGTGGACCATAGCATCAGCGTGACCGTCAACCTGCCGTCCAACGTGGACGAAGAACTCATCAACCGCCTCTACATCGAAGCATGGAAGAGTGGATGCAAGGGCTGCACCATCTATCGTGACGGATCGCGTTCAGGCGTGATGATTAGCGTGAAGAAGAAGGAAAACAAGAAGGAAGGCGAAGAAGCCGCTACGCCCAACATTCCCATTTGCAAGGCTCCCGAAGTGACGGAGCGCCGTCCCGATGTGCTGGAGTGCGATGTCGTTCGTTTCCAGAACAACAAGGAAAAGTGGGTAGCCTTTGTCGGTCTGCTCAACGGCCATCCCTATGAAATCTTCACTGGTCTGCAAGATGATGACGAGGGCATCTCCCTGCCTAAGACCATTACGAAGGGACGCATCATCAAGGTGACGAGTTCGGACGGCACAAAGCGTTACGACTTCCAGTTTGAAAACAAGCGTGGCTACAAGACCACCGTTGAGGGTCTCTCTGAGAAGTTCAACAAAGAGTATTGGAACTATGCCAAGTTGATTTCCGGTGTGCTCCGCTACCGTATGCCTTTGGACCACGTTATCCGCCTTGTTGATAGCCTCCAGCTGGAGAGCGAAAACATCAACACGTGGAAGGTCGGTGTGGCTCGTGCGCTGAAGAAATACATCACCGATGGCACAGAAGCCCACGGCTTGAAATGTCCGAACTGTGATCAGGAAACCCTGGTTTACCAAGAGGGCTGTCTGATTTGCAAGAATTGCGGTGCTAGCCGCTGCGGATAGTCCCGAGGACTATGAAATACGAGGAGTGAGGTGTGAATACGTGCGACAATGTCGTTGTTGCCGAATCTACACCTCACTCCTTATTTAGCAGGTTCGTGCCAGTGGCCCGTGATAGCTTCCTAGTATCCTGTCATGGGGTTTAGCTATTCGCTTTCTGCCTTTCCAATAATGAAATAGGTAGGTTCTATAAATTAGCTTACGATGGATTTGCGGCTATCGTGCCGTAGATTTTTGTTTTCCATAAAGGAGCGTAGCGGGCTACGGACTGAATGAAAAACAAAAAGATATGGTGCGAGAGGCGGACGTAATTCCGACGCATCCAAGCAAGATAGAAACACTACCTTCCATTAAAACTAATTTATAGAACCTACCTATAGAACCTACCTATAGTCATTTCCTATTTTCATGCTTTTGTTCAAACCCATTCAGACCAGCATACAGCTACACAATCTGGAGTTTTACGCCTATCACGGCTTGCTTCCGCAGGAACGTGTTGTCGGTGGCCATTATCGTGTGGATGTTGAACTCTCCCTTACTCCGCCCCTTCGTGCGCTGACGGAAGATGTCATAGATGATACGGTAAACTATGCCGAGGTCTATGCGCTTATTCGTCAACATATGGAGCAGCCCGTAAACCTTCTTGAGCACCTGGCGCATCGTATCACCCATGGATTGTACGCGCAGTTTCCTCAGATACAAGCTGTCAAGCTGAGCGTTACAAAAGTCACGCCACCCATCAGCGGGATTGCCTGCGAAGGTGCATCCTTCTGTCTGCAGTCAGTCCGCGAATAGCAACTGCTTCTCCCCATCTTATTCTTCCGAATCATCTATCTCCCATCCCTATGACCCCACAAGAACGAATCCTCCAACTCCGTCGGACATTGCACCACCATAACCACTTATACTACGTGGAGAATCGCCCCGAGATTTCCGACTACGATTTTGATATGTTGATGCACGAGCTTCAGGAACTCGAAGCACAGCATCCAGAAATGGCAGACCCCAATTCGCCATCGGTGCGCGTAGGAAGCGACCAGCAGAACGAGTTTCAGCAGATTCCGCACAAATATCCCATGCTGTCGTTGGGCAATACCTACAACCGCGCAGAGGTGGGCGATTTCTATCGCCGAGTGAGCGAAGGATTGGGTGGCGCGCCCTTTGACATTTGCTGCGAACTCAAGTTTGACGGCCTCAGTATCTCGCTCACCTACGAGCAAGGTAAACTCGTGCGCGGCGTGACGCGAGGCGACGGTGTGAGCGGCGACGACGTGACGGCCAATATCCGCACGATTCGCTCCATACCCTTGCAGTTGCCCGAGGGCGCCGATTATCCCGAAGAGTTTGAAATACGTGGCGAAGTGCTGATGCCGTGGGAGAGTTTCGAAGCCTTGAATGCAGAACGCGAGCGACAGGAAGAACCGCTCTTTGCCAACCCGCGCAATGCTGCCTCGGGGACGCTCAAGAACAAGAGTTCGCAGGTCGTTGCCCATCGCCGCCTCGACGCATACCTATATTATATACCTGGGCGCGCGCTTCCTTCCAACAGTCATTTTGAGAATCTGCAAAAGGCGCGCAGCTGGGGGTTCAAGGTCAGCGAAGCCATGCGCCTGGCACATAGCCTGGAGGAGGTATATGCCTTTATTGATTATTGGGATGAAGAGCGCAAGAACCTGCCCGTAGCTACGGATGGGATAGTGCTGAAAGTGGACAACGTACATCAGCAGGAAATCCTCGGCTTGACAGCGAAGAGCCCTCGCTGGGCCATCGCCTATAAATTCCAAGCCGAGCGCGCTTGCACACGACTGGAGGAAGTGACTTTTCAGGTAGGACGCACTGGCGCTGTGACGCCCGTGGCCAATATGCAGCCCGTGCAACTTTCGGGAACCGTGGTACGCCGCGCCTCCCTCCACAATGCCGACATCATGCAGCAGTTGGACCTGCACGTGGGCGACTGGGTGTATGTGGAGAAAGCGGGCGAAATTATTCCGCAGATTGTCGGCGTGGCCACAGAGCGGCGCGATGCGTCCACGGGAGAGCGAGTGGTATTCATCAAGACCTGTCCAGAATGTGGCGCAACGCTTGTACGCTACGAGGGCGAGGCGGCGCATTATTGTCCGAACTCCAGCGCGTGTCCGCCACAGTTGAAGGGTAGGGTGGAGCACTTCATCAGCCGAGAGGCCATGAACATAGAAAGCATCGGCCCCGAAACCGTGGACGATTTCTATGAGCGCGGCCTGCTTCCCCACCACGATGCCGCCGATTTGTACGGCCTGACGTTCGACCAGCTCCTTGCGATTGAGGGATGCCGGGAACGTATGGCGCAGAAGGTGCTTGATGGTATTCAGCGCAGCAAGGAAGTGCCTTTCGACCGAGTTCTCTATGCACTGGGCATCCGCTTCGTGGGCAAGGTGGTAGCCAAAACCATTGCCCGCCACTTCCGCAGCATGCAGGCTTTGCGCGAAGCAACGTACGACCAGCTAATTTGTGTCGATGGCATTGGTCAAATCATAGCGGAAAACGTAGTTGCCTATTTCCAAGACGAGCGCAATCAAGATTTCATCAACCGACTCGCAATTGCTGGAGTACAAATGGAGTTGCCCGAGGAACAGAAACTATCGGATGCTCTCTCGGGCAAAAGCATCGTCATCAGCGGCACGTTTTCCCACCACTCTCGCGAAGAATACAAGGCCCTCATCGAACAGCACGGCGGCAAAAACGTCAGCAGCATTTCCAAAAAGACATCCTTCATCCTAGCTGGCGAAAATATGGGTCCCTCCAAACTGGAAAAGGCACAGAAACTTGGCATTCCGCTCATGAACGAGGACGATTTCTTGGCGATGTTGCAATAAGTGACTAGGACAATTCAGCTCGCACGTACATACTACACTTATCCATAATAATAGGGAGCCGTTGTGGTTCCCTATTACTATATTTGTGGTTTCGTGAGGCGCATAAAGGAAAGCCTCAAATGCTTCATCGCAGCAGTGGAGAATAACCTCTCATAGCTTTTCAACTCTCAGCTAAATCTCCAGCACCTCATCCATCTGTATATCGTGAGGTTCCGTGGGAATCTCTCCTACGATTTGAAACGGGAAGGCAATGCCCAACTTATAGCTTGCGGCTACCTGGGGACAGGAGGCGAAGAATCGATCGTAATAGCCTTTGCCGCGTCCTAAGCGATGGCCTGCGGCATCAAAGGCTACGCCTGGCACTAGCATTAGATCCACTCGGAGAGAGGGCAAGGGGAGGTCCTGGCCTTGCGGCTCAAAAATACGGAAGGCTCCTTCGCGTAACGATTCTTGGCCTTCGTACTGGCGAATAACCATTTTATCGCCTTGAACCACTGGGAGCAGGATGCGTTTCGTTTGGTAATATCGCTCCAACAACGGACGGAGGTCGGGCTCGTCGGGTAGGGGATAGAAGGCCAAAACGGTTTGGGCTGCCTTCCAAAGCGGATGCAGCTCAATGTTTTGGCAGATAATTTGCGAAAAAGACAAGCGCCCAGCAGGAGTAAGTCCCTGCTTGAGGCGCTTGATTTCTTTACGTAGTGCGGCTTTCATTGCCTAGTCTTGTTCTAACAATAGATATTTCGGGAGGCAACCTAAATTATTTTACCAGCAGTTTCGTGACCATCTGCTGTCCATGCTGCTTGTCGGCTACTTTCACAATATATGTGCCAGGCAGGAGGCGACTATTGGTTGCTTGACGAACGCCGCGCAGGTCGTAGATGCTCACTTCGGCATTCGGGCTGTTGACAATGATTCTGCCATCGCTTCCTACGATATGTCGCAGGTTTGGCTGGCTCTCGGATGAGATTCCCAGTATTTCGGCCATAGGCAGACGATTGGCGTTGAGCACTTGGTTCTGTCTCATATTCGTTTGGTTGAGCATATGAACGAAGGCAACAACCTGGCAATTTTGGAGTTTCCAATTCTTGTTAGCCAGAGGCAGGGTGGCAAAGTCAACGCTATAAGTGTTGTTCTCGCCAAGCACCAATTGGTCGCCCGTGAGGTTGGTGCAGAAGTTGTGGCGAATCACGCCGTTGTGACGGAAGCGGTCTTTGAGATCGCTGGGCGCCCCTTCGTCGTCCATACCAAACTGCGGATATTCGTCGGTGGTCAGTCCGTCTTCGATGAAATATACGGAGAGGTAGAGGGGCACACCCGAAGCAGCCATCTCTGTGTTGATGCGTCCTTCCACGTGGGGCGTGATACCTTCATCGCTCTTGACAGCTGAAATGTTGACGCTGGCCATGGCGGGACGCATGGCAGCCTGAGCGAGTGCGCTGGCATAAGGCTCCACCTCTGCTACCTTGGCCGAGATGACAGGCACTTCTTGGCCTACGGGTACGATACGGTCGAACATGACTGCGGGATTATACGTGCCATACTCACCGAAGAGGAAGGTGAGAGCCTCGTCAACAGGTTGGGTGAGGGCGTCCTTCTGGAAACCAGCATGGTGAGCCACATAAACTAGGTCGGACATGGTGTGCTGCTCCATGGCAATATCAAGGAAATAGAACATAAACGGACAGTTCGAACACGTCTGGCCCGTAAATTCTTCTATGAGAGGCACACGCGTAAAGGCATCGTAGGTGACGTAATGCCAAGTTACACCCGGATGAACGAGCTGTGCGTCTTCGCCATTGACCTTCGTTACTGATAACTCCAGCCATTGGTTCGTACCAACTTCGCTACCCGTACGGACGGGCAAGGGCACGATACGTCCCTCGTAAGCACCGAGCGGAGTGTCGAAGGTGACGGTTTGCTGAGCAGCCTCCTCGTCTCCTTGACCGCGCATACTGAGCACGACCTCACTGACGGGATTGGGCGAACAGTTGTGGAAAGAAACCTCGCCAGCGAAATCCTTGGCGGGCTCCACCACAAGGGGAGCGTTGGCCGTTTGCGCAAAGACGCTACGTTCCAAGAGGGGAGCGGCATCGTCGGCAAGGATGGCGTAAATCATCAGTGTGCCGCGGTCGGTATAGGAGCGCCAACCTTCCTTCTTGAGGTTGAACCAGCAGCCGCCGTCTACGGAAATCGGCGAATAGGCACCGATGGGATGGTCGTCGGCAATGGTTTCGTACACTTGCAATCCCACATAAATGGGGTCGTCGCCGATGGTAACGGGCGTATCGAAGAGCACGTTGTTCCAACCTTTAGCAAAGTCGCAAATCTTCTGCGTAGGCGTATTGGAAGGTTCTCCGACAGTATGGAAGATGAGCGAGCGTTTCTGTCTGGACTGAGCATAGGCATGGTTCAGATAACACCGCACACCGACAATCTGCTTGCCGCGCAGACGTTCAACGGCGGGGTCGCTGGTAGGGTCTAAACAAATGGCGCCAGCCAGATATCCGTTTTCGCCCACACCTTGCCAAACGCGATGGATGCTGTCGAAAACTTCGGGTGCAAAGCCATAGCGAGGAGCGTTGTCTATGTCGTTTTGGGCTTTGGCAAAGGAGAATGTGCCCAGCCAAAGAAGCAGCAGGATTATTATTGAGAATGGTTTCTTCATAGAATCTTATAGAATGTATTGGTGAAAGCGAAGGGCAAGCATTTGGACTTGCCCTTCGTGGGTTGGAAGATTTATTTTACCATGCGCTTAATCACGCGGTCACCTGCTTTCAGCAGATAAACGCCGGGCGTCAGGTTACGATTGCTCACGCGCTTGCCATCAACCGTGAATACGCTGGCTTGTTCTCCGTTGAGATAGAAACTGCCATTGCGGAAAGCCACTGCGTTGTCGTCGGAAACGGCGTGGATGCCAACGGGCAGGGGCACTTCAGCCACCTGACTGTTGATAATCTGGCGCTCGAGGTGTCCGTTTTCCTCGCCGCGGTTGATAAAGGCAGTGATGCTGAGATTCTTTGGGTCGTAGTCGTCATAGCGCTTGGTGAGATAGGTCATGGTGAAGGTGCCGTCCTCGGCCGTTGTAATTTGGTCGCCCCAGAGCGGTGTCAGGATTTCGCGGATGACGTTGTAGTGCGTATAATTGCCGGCAGGCTTCTCGCCCTCCTTGTCTTCCCAGAACTTTTGGCTGTTGGTTGCCACCTGACTTTCCATCAGATAGACCGTAAGGAAGAGGGGCTCGCCCGATGGCATGATGCCAGGTTCGATACAGCCGCTCACGTTCACGCGAACGCTGTCGCTCTCGCCCACGTTCTCCACTTCAACGTCCAGATTGGCAAAGGTAGGTCGGCTCAACAGGGAACGATACGTACTCTGGGCATTGCCAGGATAAGGAATACCATAGAGGAAGGGCGTATCGTCGAGCATCGGAAGGTTAATTAGATAGTCCGTGCGGTCAATGGTCATTTGCGGCATCAGAATCTTGGTAGAATCATTGTTGGCCAGGCTCAGCATCATCAGAATGGCATCGTCGTCGCCCGTCATAAACTGGTCGTCGGTATGTTGGCAAACGAGGGAATAGTCCTCTATGAAATCAGCAAAGTCGGCCATGAAATAATCGTCGAAATAGGTGGGCACCATATAGCTATTCTCCGAAACGTAAAATTCCACCACGGGGCGCTTCTGGTATTTCTGAGCCACCTCCTGTGGCACGGCGATAAAGGTGACCTCCTTTTCAAAGGGATTGGCCAAATCTACACCATTCACCTGTGTCAGGCTCACCTTTCCCTTACCCGAACCCGGGAAAGTGATGGGCAGGCTGACCTTTGTTTCCACGTTGGCAGCTACGGAAGCACTGAGCTTGACTGTTTTGCTCACGCGCTCTTCGCCCAGAATGGAAGTAACCTCCACGCTGGTAATTGCATTCGAACCCGTATTCTTAATGGTGAAGATGCCCGTGCCTGCTTCACCCTGAATGGCGATGTTCTCGTAGCGCACATTGGTCACCTTGCCCATATTGTTGAAGCGACCATCCGTATCGGCAATATTCATAACGATAGCCATCTGGCCCAGTTCGTTATAGTCGCCCCAGATTTCCTGGCCGTTTTCGTCGGTCTGACCGTCGAAGAGGAAGCAGCTGTTGGGCGTGCTTCGCGGGAAGAGCAGGGGCAGACAGCATTCGTTGGCCACCAGCTCGGTGTAGTAGCCCACAATCAGTTCATCGACATCAGGGATAATGAAGGTGGAGTCCAGGCGAACAACGTTCCAGCCAAACTTCACCGTCCCCTTACCCGTGGCTATGTTGGGTCCATTGAACGAAGTGCGGATGAAGCATTCAAACTCACCATTCTTGGCACGGGTGTCCCATCCCACGCGGAGGGCTTTCACCTCGCCGCCGATATAGGGTTCGATCATATCGCGGGTAAGTTTGACCGCTGCACCTACGCGGTGGTCTTCGCCATAGGAGAGGCCATCGCCCTGATAAATCTGTTCGTTGTATCGGCAATGACTTACATAAACCGTACCAGCAGTGCCCGAAGCATAGGCGGGGGCAGCCTGCGGAGTACCCTTCATCGCGTTGGTTCGCCAACCGCTTTGCGCTTGAACGGACAGAGACATCATACACATCAGCGCGACAGCCAATGTAGATTTCAGAATGAGCGTAATCTTTTTCATAGGCGTATAATTTGTAATGTAGATAACAGTATATGTGTTTTGTTGTAACAGAATTTTATGCAAAAGTAGCGGAACGCACTGTTTCTGCCAAATCTTGCCTCCTCCTTTTTCCCCTCATAGGCTGATTACATGCTGCATAACATAAAATAGTGGCCGCCTGCCATGATTTCGCGACAGAAAAATGAATGTTCAAGGCAGAGCTTAATAAAAAGGAAGCTATACCTACGCCGCATGGGCGCTGGTATAGCTTCTGATTCTTTTGTATCAAAAAAGATTAGTACTGCTCGTTAGCGTTGGGGAAGTCGCAACTCTTTACGTCACGCACATAGTTGCCGATGGCATCGGTCATGATGCTGTGGAGGTCTGCATAGCGGCGGAGGAACTTCGGCGAGAAATCCTTGTTCTTGCCCAGCATATCGTCGATTACCAAAACTTGGCCATCGGCTTGACCAGCTCCGATACCGATGATAGGCATCTTGACGCTGTCAACGACCTTCTGGGTCAGCGCAGCCGGCACTTTTTCGATCACACAGGCGAAGCAGCCTGCTTCTTCAAGGAGTTTAGCATCGCTGAGGAGTTTGGCAGCTTCGGCTTCCTCGCGAGCACGAACGGCATAGGTGCCAAACTTGTTGATGCTCTGAGGCGTCAGACCGAGGTGGCCCATGACGGGGATGCCTGCTTCGAGAATGCGCTTGACGGTTTCGATGATTTCAACGCCGCCTTCCAATTTGAGCGCATCGCAGCCCGTTTCCTGCATAATGCGGATGGCATTGCGCACGCCTTCCGTGGCATTCACCTGATAGGTGCCGAAGGGCATATCGCAGACAATCAGAGCGCGCTTGGCAGCACGGGTCACCGAGCGTGCGTGGTAAATCATTTGGTCAAGGGTGATGGGCAGTGTGGTGTGATTGCCTGCCATCACGTTGGATGCACTGTCGCCTACGAGGATGATGTCGATGCCCGCAGCATCAACGATGGAGGCTGTGGTATAGTCGTAGGAGGTGAGCATGGCAATCTTCTTGCCTTGTTCCTTCATTTCAATTAGGCGATGAGTGGTCACCTTGCGGGTGTCTTCTACTAAATAACCTGGCATAGTTTGTCCTTTTTAGTTTGCTATGGGCAGGCATAGCTCTCGTGCTGTGCCTACTCCTTATATAATATATATGACTTGGTTTATAATAAATGCCCTCGCAAGGTTGAGTACCTGCGAGGGCTATCCTTGTGTAAGCGCATGATTTTTCAATGAAAGGAATCCGCCTCGTCAGAGAAACCAGCGCCAGTTCTTATTTGATGATTTCGAGTTCGATGAACACCTTCTTCAGGGCCTTGACGGCGCGGTCCACTTGTTCGTGGGTGTGTGTGGCCATGAGGGCAACGCGAACGAGGGTGTCTTGCGGCGCACAGGCGGGAGGAATGACGGGGGTGATGAAGACGCCTTCCTCGAATGCGCGGGCTGTTGCTACGAAGGTCTTCTCGGGGTCGCGCACATAGAGGGGAATGATGGGCGATTCGGTTTCGCCGATTTCGAAGCCTTCTTCACGGAAGCGCTTCAGGGCGTAGCGGGTGACATCCCAGAGGGCTTCGATGCGCTCGGGCTCCTGCTGGAGGATATGCAGTGCCTCAAGGGCAGAAGCAGTAGCCGCAGGCGTATTGGAAGCACTGAAGATATAGGTACGGGCGTTGTGGCGCAGCCAGTTGATAATGGTAGAGTCGGCGGCGATAAAGCCTCCGATGGAGGCCAGCGACTTGCTGAACGTTCCCATAATCAGGTCCACCTCATTCGTCAGGCCGAAATGGTCGCAGACACCGCGGCCGTTGCGACCAAAGACGCCGATGCCGTGGGCTTCGTCCACCATAATCGTGGCGTTGTACTTGTGCTTGAGCTCCACAATCTTGGGCAGGTCGGGCAGGTCGCCTTCCATGGAGAATACGCCGTCAACAACGATGAGCTTGATGCTTTCGGGGCGGCACTTCTTCAGCTGATTCTCCAGGTCTTCCATGTCGTTGTGCTTGTACTTCAAGCAAGTGGACATCGAAAGACGGCGACCGTCAACGATAGAGGCATGGTCGCGGTCGTCGCAAATGATATAATCCTGACGACCCGTGAGGCAGGGAATCACACCGCTGTTGACCGTAAAGCCAGTGGAGAAACAAAGCGCTTCGTCCTTACCAACAAATTCGGCCAATTCGCGCTCCAACTTTGTGTGAAGGTCAAGCGTTCCGTTGAGAAAGCGCGAACCGGCGCAACCGCTGCCGTATTTGCGCAAGGCTTGTACACCTGCTTCTATCACACGCTCATCGCCAGGCAAACCAGTATAAGCATTCGAACCGAACATAAGGACGTGATGGCCGCCCATCTCAACTTCGGTACCTTGTTTGCCTTCAATCTCTCTGAAGTAAGGATAAACACCCTTGGCCATATATTCCTGTGGTAGGGTGTACCTGGATAACTTGTCTTGTAAAAGTCCCATACTCTTGTCTTAATAACAACCCATCTTCGCCAATCTTTCAAACGAAAAGGGTTCAGGTATTTTCAAAATTTTTGCAAAGGTACGGATATTTTCTTATCCTCACAATCGTTTGAAGTAATATTTGCACATTCTTACGCTGTTTGTGCGTAACGTGGAATTTCGCCTAGGCAATCAAAAGGTAAATAGAAAAAATATGTTATCTTTGCGGCCTAACATTTTTGCCCGTGCAAAGAATATCCTTTATAATCAACCCAATAGCTGGCACCCGCGCCAAGAAGAATATTTCCGATTTTATCCTTCAAGAATTGGATAAGGAGAAATATGTGCCCGAATTTCGCACCTCTGAATATGCGGGCCATGCCCACGAACTCGCCCGTCAGGCAGCAGCCGATGGGGTGGACGTGGTTGTAGCTGTGGGCGGTGACGGTACTGTCAACGAAGTGGCGAGCGCATTGGTGAATACGGAGTCTGTGTTTGCCGTTATCCCTTGCGGTTCTGGCAATGGACTGGCTCGCCACCAGCACATCCCGATCAATATCAAGGGTGCTATCCGCGTTATCAACGAAGGCAAAGTGCGCCACCTTGACTACGGCACGATGGGCGACAAACCTTTTTTCTGTACCTGCGGCGTAGGCTTCGATGCTTTCGTCAGCCAAAAGTTTGCCGAGGGAGGCAAGCGCGGTTTTATGTCGTACATAGAGAAGACCCTGCGCGAGGGTGTTCGCTATAAATCCGAAACCTACACCATTGAATACGAGGACCGTGTGGACCGCCAGCAAGCCTTCCTTATCGCTTGTGCCAATGCCTCGCAATATGGCAACAACGCCTATATCGCCCCCGAGGCATCCATGGAAGACGGCCTTATGGACATCACCATCATCAAGCCCTTCAACACTATCCTTGCGCCGCAGGTCATCATGCAGCTATTCAGTAAATCATTGGCAGGCAATCCCCACGTGCAAATGACGCAGGCTTCGAGCATCCGTATCACGCGCCCGACACCTGGCGCAGTGCATGTTGACGGCGACCCCTTGATGATGGGCGAGGTGATTGACGTGAAGATTCACCGCCATGCCTTTCACATGATTGTGGGTAAGCCCACAACCAACAAACTGATGATTCCGCTCCATACGTTTGCCGATATTTGTATGGAAATCTTAGGCCGCAAATAGAGCCAGTTTGCATCCCCCTGAACCCTAGACTATCCCCCTAAACCTATGCGTATAGATATTATCACCGTGCTGCCCGAAATGCTGGAGGGCTTTGTCGGTACGTCCATTTTGGCCCGTGCTCAGAAGAAGGGCCTCGTTGAAATCCACGTGCACAACCTGCGCGACTATACCACCGACAAGCATCGCCGTGTGGACGACTATCCCTTCGGCGGCTTTGCGGGTATGGTGATGCAATGCCAGCCCATCGACGCCTGCATC
>SAMEA3663047__coassemble_619_pt1 | contig 12804 bp, 11 predicted proteins | sample SAMEA3663047__metabat2_low_PE_025 | metagenome-assembled genome bin SAMEA3663047 (sample SAMEA3663047) | pig gut metagenome | biome: pig gut; feature: pig-associated habitat; material: faeces | place: France | collected 2012
CTTGATGCAAAACCCGATAGGGTGATGCGGTGGCTGGCTGAAAATCGCTGAGCTTGCTCAGGGATTTTCTGACAGACGCTGCATCAATGTCTCGTCAGAGACATTTGCATCAAGTACAAGGGGTTTTTTGGTTTTTGTTTTATCAGCTGCAACCTGAGTAGTTACAAAAGTTGGATTTTAATATTTCGGGTAACTACTCAAGTCGTTTTTTCGGGCACCAAACGACCTGAGTATTTACTTCGTACGGGCATTTAATCTGCGCCCTCGGAGCGGTGGGCGAGTGCCCATGGGGCGGTGGGCGATAGCCCACGGTGCGGTGGGCGCTGACTTTCTTTGAGATTGAAACGGGAATGTCGGGCTCTGGATTGAATATGTACTATGCTTGGTTTGTTGGCGGCTGGAGGAATGAGAATGTACCACACGCCCACAAGCATCTTGCGGTACATTGCCTCACAATGAGAACTACCTCCTTACTCCATTATCTTGTCAATGGAAACCAACTCCAAAGGCGCACCAAGCAGGGTTGTTCCTTCGCGTAACTCCCATTTCTCGCCTCTGCGTACGAAAAAGCGGGGCGCGCTGTACTGCGCGCCCCGCGATGTATCGGGTTGAGGATGTTTGACTGCTGATTACTTTTCGTAAACCTTCACCTTCGTGCCGTCGTAGCCTACTGCCATGATGTACTTGGCATCTTCGCTGGAGGGGAAGAGTACGTAGGTGTAGCGGCTGGACATTTGCGAATCGCCTAGGCCGTACATAGTGATGCGAATCAGTTCGCCGTTGGAGTTGTACGTCTCATAGCCTACTGCGCCAGGCCACTTCGAGTTGTCCACACGTACCATGTTGTTGCTGGGCGAGCCACAGCCATTGCCGAGTGTGCCTTCGGTGAGCGCCACCTTGTCGCGGAAGCTTTCCCAGTTGTAGGCGTTGATATAGTTGAGGGCGGCAGGTGCCTTCGGGTAGCCCTTCGACTGGATGTACTGCTTCGTGGCTTCCACCATTTCCTCAGTGATGATGTTCCAGCCCTTTGAGTAGTCCTCAATGTAGGCATTGATGGGCTTGAGGATGCCGGCTTTTTCGAAGAAGTCGGTGAGGTCCGTTTGCATGGCGTCGCACATACGGCGTACCATTTCCATCTGCTGCTTGCCGTTCGTATTGAAGGTCTGCTTGTTGAAGCCTTCGCGGTAACTATGGTAGAACTTGCTCATGCCGTCGGGCTGCGCACCGGCCTGCTTGCTCCAGAGGTTGAGCTGCCAGAAGGGAATCACCTTGATGAAGTGGTCGTAGTTGCGCGAGGTAGTGGTCACCTGTCCTGTGCTGTTGCCGTCGGCATCCTGTCCTTGCACGCTCACGTTGTTGGGTTTCGTGCCGTGGTAGTCGGGACCATCCTGCAACTGCCAGGAGATGCCCTTGCGCACACCTTCTTCAAGGTAAGCCTCGAAGCGGCCGCCGCGCTTGCCTGAGTAGTCATTGACGCCCGAGATTTCGTCTTCCAGACGGTGGTGTCCGACGCCGTATGCCGTCTTTGCACCCACGGTGTGCTCTACCCAAGAGGCGTAGATGTTGTTCGTCGTTTCGCCACAACCGCTCCATTTGAAGCCAGGAGTAATCTGGTTGTTGTGGCCGAGTTCGTGAGCGATGCCCCAGAAGCCGAAATTGCTGGGGTTCACCCATTCGTCGAAACTACCAAAGGCGGCAGCAGCACCGAGGCCGTCGGCAAACATACCGCTCTTGACGGGACGGGCAAACTGGTGGTTGCGCGGTTCGTCGTTGAAGAGGTGCATACCCATGATTTCGTGCTCGCGGTAGATGACATCGTCCAAAATCTTGGCCAGTTTCTCCATGTCGGAGGGGCACTTGGCCTTCAGGTTCTTCATCGGCGCAGCCATGTGCATACGCTGGGTGAGGATGTCGAAGATGTCGCTCTTCGCCGTCTTTATCATGCGAGTGTAGTCGGCGTTCGTATGGCGCGAAGCATCGAAGTAGCCGTTCTCGTAGGCCATAGCGAAGTGCAGGCGTACGGCAGGCGCGTTGGCGTAGTCGTCGGAGAAATAGAAGACGTAGGCGTTACCGCGGTTTTGTGCCTCGATGACGTTGATGCCGTTGTGCAGGTTGTAGAAACTTTCGGGCTGTCCTTCGGCTTCGATGTTAGCCTGGTTGCTGAAGCACTTAATGCAGATGCTCACGGGGTGCTGGTCGCTAATGCCATCGGCGAAGACCGCAATCTTCTCGCCCTTCTCGAAGTAGATACCCGTGGGGTTCTCGTAGAAGTCGTAGGCGTTGCTTGTCTTCATGCGCTGCTGGACTGTTTCGCGGCGCTCGTAGCACTGGAAGGTGCCGACGCGGAACTCCGTGCTATAGTTCGTGTTGCGGATGTAACTGGCCAACTGGCGTGCGAAGGGGTCGGTGCAGAGGGCAATGTCTTCGTCCGTGATGCCAGGCTTCAGTTCGCAGCAGAGGGCATCGGTGAAGAGCGTGTTGGTGGTCTGCTCTGATTTGTAAAACTCCATCTCTGCGCAACTGACGAAATTGTTCTGGCCCGTGTGCACGGTAAGGCGCACGCTATGTACCTTGTCCGCACCGATCTCGCCAAGTTTCACGCTGGTGGGTTGTTCGGAGAAGCCGAAATCCTTCTGGTCGGCTACTTTCACCCAAGTGGTGGGCGCATCGGTCGTGCTGTATTCCACGGTGACCTTGCCGAAGCGTCCGTTGCCGCTGTCCGAGCGGGGGATGTAGGTCAGGTAGTCAATGTGGGGCGCGTTGACGAAGGTGTAGGTGAGGGTAACGGGGAATTTCGTCGAACTGCCGTTCCAGACGGAGTGGTAGTACGAGCCGTAGTTGCCGTCGTAGGTCTTGGCAATGCCCTCGTTGGAGGAGTTTTGCTCGCTGGCCTTCGCGCTCTTCACGGGAATCTGGGTGTCGCCCTTGATAGAGTTGATGGCTGCGTTGCCGCGCTGCTCAAAGGTCAGCGTCTTGGTGGTACCGTCGGCCATAGTCACGAGGATTTCGCCCGTGCGCGGCTCGGTGCTATACCAATAGTCAGCCTTGATTTTCCAGCTGCCCGGTTTGCGCTCGCTGATAGTAAACCAAGGCGTCTGTCCTTCCGCCCATTGCGGTGTGAGGGTGTAGGAGGAAGAGGTGGAGAGCAGGGGCACGATGGTCGTACCGCCGTTGGCGCTCACAGAGATGCCGCCCGTGGGGGCAATGACCGTGGCAGCCTTTCCCTTTGCGGGAAGATTCCCGCTGTTCTGCGCACTCGCGGCGGCGGGCAACAGGGTCAGCGCTGCGGCACACAGGATGTGGAGGATATTCTTGTTCATGATGATTTGCAATTTGAATGTGCGGAATGATTACTTCACAAGTACGCGCTTGCCTTCGATGATATACACACCTGCGGGCAGGCTCCAAGCGTGTGTGCCGGCCGAGAGTTGCTCGTTGACAACGAGTTTGCCGCTCACGTGGTAGATGTGGAGGGGCTGGGCTTGGGCAGTGGTGACAACGATTTGGCCATCGCGTGCCTGAATTTGGGTGTCAGCATTGGCCTGTACCGTTTCAACGCCCGTGGGGTCAATGACGCGGAACCAGTTGGAGTTGATGGTCAACTCGGGGTACTGCGTGGAAGTGGCAACGAGGCGAATCTTCCATTGGCCCGTCTTGAAGGTGGTCTTGTAGGTCGACAGGGTATAGTCCGTGCCCTTTACCAGAGGTTCGAGGGCGTCGTTCTCCCAACTGAGCGTGAATCCTGCGGGCTGTCCCCAGGCGTTCAGACGGATGAAGGAGGTGGCATCAACCACGTCGTTCACGTTAATATTCTCCGAGAGTTGGAAAGGACGCTGCGGAGCGATGCACCAGTTCATCAGGTTCTGCTTCGTGGAAGTATTGTACACCTTCACGAAATGGCAGGGAGCCAACTGGTTGCCATCAACATAGAAATCCTCCATTGACTTCTTGTCGTCCGTGTTGTGGGTAATGCTGGTCAGTTGGTTGTTTGAGGCACTGAGCGTGCGCACCGAACTGCTGGAAATGTCGAGGGTGGTCAGGGCGTTGTTGTCCAGCCAGAGTTCTTGCAGATTTGCCTTACCTGTGAGGTTAAGGGTCGTGATTTGGTTGTTGAACGCTACAAGTTGTTGGGGGTCTGCGCCCGTGCTGAGCACAATCTTCGTCAGTTGGTTGTTCTGGCACCAAACGGCCTTGATTTCCTTGCTCGAAACGCCGAGCGCGGTGAGTTTGTTGCCCGCACAGTTGAGGATTTGCAGGGACGTGTTCTTGGAGGTAAGGATAGAGGTAATCTGGTTGTTGGCACAGTCAAGGCTAACCAGGTTCGGGCAGTCGCCAGTGGTGAGTGCCGTCAACTGGTTGTCCGAGCAGTTCAGTTCTTCCAGCACAGGCACTCCCGAGAGGTTGAGCGCAGTGAGCGCATTGCCAGGCACGATGAGTTGCATCAGGTTGGTTGCATCCGTCAGGGAGATTTCGGTCAGGCCGTTGTCGGGTGCGTAGAGCATGGTGATGGGTTGCGAGGTGGTGATGGTGAGTGCCGCACCCTGTACGGGGATGGCTTGCTCCTCACCGGTGAAGGCCACTGTGCTCGTGCTGCCACCATCCCAAGCGAGTTGCGCCTGCACACCAGCGTTGAGGGCAATGGTCAGGGACTGACCCGCAGCCTTGTTAGTGCGAAGCGTCACCTCATCCGCTTGGGCCGTTGTTGCCAGCAGTGCTGTGCACAGTGTCACGAGGAGAGATTTCTTGTTCATGATTATAGATTTAATTCAATTAGGAATGAGGAATTAGGAATGAGGAATTAGGAATGAGGAATTAGGAATTCGCCACAGTTTGGCAGACCTTGGCGCAGTGAAACACCGCACTTCCTATACTATCGAGCCAGCAGCCGCAGGCTGCGTTGAAACAGGAAGTCCGAAGGGATTCCCTGAAACTAGGAAGCTGCAGGCTTCCGCTGAAACCAGGGCGCGAAGCGACCGCTGAAACTAAGGGCGCGAAGCGACCGTTACGCATGCACAAAGGTACCTATTTCTTCGCCGTCCAGCACACGTTTCAGGTTGCCCACCTTGTCCATATTAAATACGTAGATGGGGAGTTTGTTTTCGCGACACATTGCCGTGGCCGTGATGTCCATCACTTTGAGGCCGCGGCTAATCACTTCGTCGTAGGTGATGTCGTCAAACTTCGTGGCGGTGGGGTCCTTTTCGGGGTCGGCGGTATAGATGCCGTCCACGCGGGTGCCTTTCAGCATTACGTCCGCCTCAATTTCAATGCCGCGGAGCGAAGATCCCGTGTCCGTGGTGAAGTAGGGGTTGCCCGTTCCGCCACTCATAATGACCACTTCGCCCTGTTCCATGGCCTCAATGGCTTTCCATTTGTTGTAGAACTCGCCGATGGGCTCCATACGGATAGCTGTGAGCACGCGGTTCTTCACGCCGATGGCGCCGAGGGCACTGCTGAGTGCGAGTGAATTGATGACGGTGGCGCACATGCCCATCTGGTCGCCCTTCACGCGGTCGAAACCCTTGCCTGCGCCCGAGAGGCCGCGGAAGATGTTGCCGCCGCCGATGACAATGCCTATCTGAACGCCCGAGGCCACGGCTTCCTTGATTTGCTCGGCGTATTCGTTGAGTCGCTTCACGTCAATGCCGTAACCTTGTTCGCCCATCAGGCTCTCCCCACTCAGTTTGAGGAGGATTCTGTTGAATCGTTTCATATTCGGAAAATGTGTTTTTGAGTATTCTAAGATTACATGGCGACACTCGCCACGCAGCAAATTTACTGTTTTTGAATGGAATGAGCATACAAGGTGCTGAAAAATAGTCTGAAATCCTAATGGGAAAGCGTGTTTTTCAGCAATAAAAGTACGGGAGAGCCCATTACGAAATCCTATATCCCCGCCTTTTCAACCACAGTCCGAGCCCCACGCCGCGCATGCCGAGATGGGCAATCAGGGCTACCCAAAGGAGGTGATTGCTTGGTGTCCACAACTGCGTGGGCAAGGCGATGAATAGAAAGAGGGCGGTGCTCAGCAGCATGGTCAGCAGCATGGGGCGCGTACCCGTCATGCCGATAAAAATGCCGTCGAGGAGGAAGGCGCTGAAACCCACCAGCGGAATACAGGCCACCCAAGGCAGATACGTCCGGGCGCAACCGACAACGTCCGCCGCGTTCGACAGCCATTCCAGCACCCAGCCGCCCACTCCTATATATAATAAGGAGAACAACGCACCGCAAACTATTCCTATGCGAAATAGTCGGGCGGTGGTTTGGTGCAGTCGGGCGGGGTCCTGCTGTCCGAGATAGCGACCCGTCAGTGCTTCGCCCGCGTAGGCGAAACCATCCATGAAATACGAGAAGAAGATGAAAAACTGCATCAGCAGGGCGTTGGCGGCCAGGGTCGTGGTGCCGTAGCGCGAACCTATGGCGGTGAAACTATAGGTAATGGCAATGAGGCACAGGGTGCGCAGGAAAATGTCGCTGTTCAGCCGCAGCAATCGCTTGAGAGCCTTGCCCTCGTGCCAACCTCGCAGGTAGGCGCGGCGAAACAGGTGGCGATATTTTCTGTGGAGCATAACGATGGCCGTTGCGAGGGCCACGTATTGTGCGAGAAGGGTGCCCAGCGCAATGCCGGCCACCTGCATCTTTGCAAGATAGACCAGGCACAAACTGGCGGGGATGTTGACAGCGTTTTGCACGATGGAAAGCACCATCACTCGCTTGGCATCCTGCATTCCCAGCAACCAGCCGTGGATGCCATACAATGAGAGGACGGCGGGCGCGCCCCAGATGAGGATGCAAAAGTAGGTTTCGGCATCGCTGCGCACCTCGGCGGTCAAATGCAGGCGGTCGAGGGCTATTTGCGAAACGGGATGCTGCACCAGACAAATGATCGCCGAAATCGTCAGGGCCAATGCCAGCGACCGAACAAGGATGCGCATACTCTCTGCTTCGTCTTGCGCGCCACAGGCTTGGGCTGTCAGTCCGCCGGTGCCCATTCTGAGGAAGCCAAACAGCCAGTAGGTGATATTGAAAAGCAGGCCGCCCACCGCGATGGCCGCAATGGCATTCGCCGTTCCCATGTGGCCCACAATAGCCGTATCGGCCAGTCCCAGGAGTGGGATGGCCAGGTTGCTGATAATGCTGGGGATGGCTATGCGCAGTATTTCTTTCAAGGTAGGTTCTATAAATTAGCTTGTGATGGTTTTGCGGCTATCGTGCCGTAGGTTTTTATTTTTCGTGAGGGAGCGTAGCGGGCTACGTGACCGAATGAAAAACAAAAAGATACGGTGCGAGAGACGTAAAGACGTCCAAGTCTATTATAAAAGAAGATTCCATTGAAACTAATTTATAGAACCTACCTCAATGGACTTGGGGGAAAGGTTGAGGGGAAAGGCAATGTCGAAAACCTATGTTACGGCAAGAACGTCACCTCCTTGAAGGCGTAGGTGCGCAGACGGCCTTCGCTGTCGCGCAGTTGGAGCAAACCTTCTGGGGTGAGGTCGTGGAAGGAGGCTGTGAACGTGCCGGCATCATCGCGATAGGGATGCTCGCCCTCGCGGCGGTACATGGCGGCGCGGTAGTGCTTGTCCAGGCGTTGGCTGTTGTCCTCCAGCATCTCGCTCCACCATTGGCGAAACGCTTTGACAAATCCGCGCATCACGGCGGCGCGGTCCACCTCCTTTCCCAGTTCGAGGCGAATCGATGTGGGGTTGGGCGCATCGCTCGCAAAGGCTGTTTGGTTCACGTTGAGGCCGATGCCGATGATGGTGCTGCCGATGCGGTCGCCCGAAAGGGTATGTTCGAAGAGCATACCGCCGATTTTGCGGTCTTGGTAATAGAGGTCGTTGGGCCATTTGATGCTTACGCTGCTGCCCAGATACTTCGCCAGTGCTTGCGCTGCGGCTAGCGAGGCCACTTGGGTGAGCGCAAACTGATGGCGCGCGGGGAAATCAAGGCCCCGCAGACGCAGACCGAGCAGCAGGTTGGCCTCTTTGGCCGCTTCCCAATGGTTGCCGCGCTGTCCGCGTCCTGCCGTTTGGAAATCGGTGGTGACGAGTAGCGTGTCGTGGGGCAGGGCTTCGGCCTCGGGTGTCTTGAGATAGTTCATCACCGTGTCCAGACAGGCGAAATGCTGGTAGTCCCAGTCGGGCGGACATTCGGGAAAATGGTACAGCGTCTTCTTCGGCAGCGCGGTGCGAACGAGGTGGTAGGCGCGTGTGGCTAGATTGCGAATCATCTGGTCGTCCACGTCCTCGTCAAATAGGATTTCCACCCAATGCTGCTTGTTCCAGTGCCACGCAGGACGGATACCCGCGTAACGGTCGCGCAGGTCTGTGCCCTCATCGGGGTCGCACTTGACCACCATCAGGTCGGGGCGGTCAAGGTCGAGGGCTGCAAAGATTTTCCCTTTGAGGCGGAAGAGAATCATCTCGGGACCGAAGGCTGAATCTTCCGTCACATCGGGCAATGACAGGCAGTGCTCGCGAATTACTTCAATATTCATAATAGGTGGTGATGTGTTTTCAATGTGTTGGTACCAGAGAGCCGTTCGAACGTGGGTACGACGGTCGCACCGCACCCTCTGCGACAGCCTTGCTCAGCGCATCTGTGTGCGCCAGTCGAAGGCCCGCTGCTCGTGGCGCAGTTGATAGCGCGCGGCATTGCCAATAATCGTGATGACATCGTAGCGCCAGACGTTGTCAAGGCGGTTCAGGCGCAGATACTCGTGGGCAGCGTCCATAATATGGCGGCGTTTGTCGTAATGAACGGCGGCGCGGGCTTCGCGGAAGTCGCCGCCCGAGCGCGTCTTGACCTCCACGAAAACGATTTCGCCCAGGTATTCAGCAATGATGTCAATTTCCAGGTGACGAAATCGCCAGTTGCGTTCCAGAATCTGGTAGTCCTGGTGCATCAGATGGAGAGCAGCGGTCTGCTCGCCCCAAAGGCCAATTTCGTTGTGCTGTGCCATTACCGTTTGCGCTTAAAGAATCGTTTCATCAGGCCCGCGCATTCCTCCTCGAGCACGCCTTGCACCACCTCGGTGCGGGGATGGAGGGCGCGGGGAGCGAAGGTGGCGAATCCGCGCTTGGGATCGGCCGCACCATAGACCACGCGGCCCATCTGCGACCAGCCGATGGCGCCCGCGCACATGATGCAGGGCTCCACGGTCACGTAGAGCGTGCACTGGTCAAGGTACTTGCCGCCGAGGGCCTCGGAGGCAGCGGTGAGGGCTTGCATTTCGGCGTGCGCGGTCACGTCGTGGAGGGTTTCGGTGAGGTTGTGTGCCTTGGCCAGAATGCGACCTTGGCAAACAACGATGGCCCCAACGGGCACCTCGTCGGCCTCGAAGGCGCGCTCGGCCTCCAGCAGGGCCATCCGCATATAGCGTTCGTCGTCGTTTTGTGGGGATTGCATGAGTGGGAAGGGTATGTTGGTATGTGTTCCTAGTATTTTAGGTAGGTTCTATAAATTAGTTTCGTTGGAAGGTAGTATCTCTATTTGGCTTGGATGTCTTTCCGCCTCTCGCACCATATCTTTTTGTTTTTCATTCAGTCACGTAGCCCGCTACGCTCCTTCATGTAAAACAAAAACCTATGGCACGATAGGCAAAAATTCATCGCAAGCTAATTTATAGAACCTACCTTTAGTCTGCGCAAGAGGCATGGCCGACCGAGCAACCACGACAGCCGCGTGCGGTCCAGCACAAGGGCCAGTGCGAGACAGCCCGCTGTGGCCACCGCAAGGGTCACGAGGGTGAAGGCGAGGCTCGTCGGGTCCCAGCCGAAGAGGGGCGCGTAGAATTTGGCGGCCATTGTGAAGACGGGATGCAGGAGGTAAATCGGCAGGGTGTTCATACCGACATATTGCACGCCGCGGTGCAGCGAAGGACAGGCCGCTGCCAGGCGCTGGTCGGTCCAGGCGGTAAACGACAGGGCGCAATAGGCCATCGCGGGTACGCTGATATACATCCAGTCCCACGCTGCGGGCCACACCACAATGCCGCCCAGCAACAGCAATGCCCAGGGCGAACCCACCACCACGCGGTCGTAGCGCCCAAGGGCCTCGCGCGCCACCACACCTATATAATAATAGAACGCACTGGCCGTTGTCATCTCAAACGGCCATGCCAATGTGAAGGCCAACAGGGCTGCGCCATACACGAAGAGCCGACCTGCGCTGTCCATCCGCCGTTTGAGCAAATGATAAACGACATACCAAATGACGGAACAGAAGAACATATTGCGCAGAAACCAGTAGGGCCCAATGCTCGTCACGGCCACACGTTCCCATACTCCTGCCAGCGTGAGCGCGGTGAGGCCGCCGCGAACGGGCAGAAAGCAGGACAGCACGGCGAATGCGCTCACCAGCACCACGTAGGGCACAAGGATGCCGCGCAGATAGCGCAGGAAATCGCCCAGCCCCTTCTGTACGTTCAAGAGCATGCCCGTCACGAACAAGAAAGCGGGCATCATGAACGACAGGATGCCCAATTTCGCCTGCGGATAGTGGTCGCTCCACTGCGTGATGTGCACCAAAATCATCAGCACGATGAGGCAGGCGCGCGCCGTGTTGATACTCGTGCACACCGCTGTCCGCGGGACTGTCGTACTGCGGATATGGGGCGTGCTAGAGGTCATGTTGCTGCAGGCGATATTCGGCCAACTGCTCGTACTTCGTGCCGGGGCGGCCGTAGTTGGCATAGGGATAGATGCTGATGCCGCCGCGGGGCGTGAAGATGCCCGTCACCTCGATGTACTTCGGGTCCATCAGTCGCACGAGGTCCTTCATGATCACGTTGACGCAGTCCTCGTGGAAGTCGCCGTGGTTGCGGAAACTGAACAGGTAGAGTTTCAGACTCTTGCTCTCCACCATCCGTTCGCCGGGCAGGTAACTGATGCGGATTTCCGCAAAGTCGGGCTGACCCGTGATGGGGCAGAGGCTTGTGAATTCGGGGCAGTTGAAGCGCACCCAATAGTCGTTGTCGGGGTGCTTGTTGACGAAGGTTTCCAATACTTCGGGCGCATAGTCGTCGCGGTAGGTCGTCTTGCGGCCCAGGGCTTGCAGGTTGTCGTTTTCTCTATTCATGGTGTTTGGGAATTACGGAGGGGGAATATGGATGGTTCTTCTGGAAGGACCATACGGGGCAGTCCTTTTATCTCCAGACTTTGAGCGAATACGAGGCTTCGATGCGGCGCTCCAGTTGGTCGGGCACATTGACGAAGAAGTCCATACCCGTGAGCCGCTCCACCTCGTCCACAGAGGTGGCTGCCTGCGTCATGGGTTGTTTGTGGCTGCGGTTGCTGTAGATGAAACCGATGGCCTTCTCCTTTCCCTGCTGGAGGGAGAGCACGCACTTGAAGAATCCCGTGGGCACCGTCACCCTGTGGTCGCGGCCGATAGTGGGGAGTTTGCGCCCTCGGTCGTAGAGCGGTCCGCAGACGATATAGACACGGCCCTCCTGCTGTGCCCAGCGGCGGCAAGCCTTCTCGAGCGTGGCCCACGAACCCGCGTTGAGGCTGTGGTCCTGCGGACAGATATTCGTCATGTAGAAGCATTCCGCTTGGGCGCGTCCGCTCCAGTGCATATCGGCAGCGGGCACCATGTGACCGCGGTCGTAGCCCGAACCTTTGTAGTCGGCGGTCGTCACCTGGTGGGGCGCTGCCACTTCGGGGTCGGGCAGGAAATTGTCCTCCCTGCGGCCTGCGGCAGATGCCTCGCTGGCGGTCAGTTCCCACGCCACCCAGTTGGGATTGTTGTGCGTGCGGTTGAAGGAGAGCGTGAAGCCCGTGTGCCGAATGATTTGTTCGGGCACTCCCTTGAGGCGCGCGGGCAGTTCCATCTGTCGTTGGTTGTCCGTTGAAGCATTCTCCGCATAGTCTTTGGTCGTGCCTGCTGTCTGTTTCTCGGCCATAGCCTCCTCCATGGGATGGAAGAACAGCGCAGAGGCCGTGGCAACAGCAACGGTCAGGAGCATAAGAAGGGGTTTGCTATTCATAGGCAGGAGGCTTAGATCTTGATTTTCGCAATGGCCTTGCGCAGGCAGCCTTCGCCGATGATGGGCGCATGGGCATCCTCGGGCCAAACGATGGCAAACTCGCCGGGGTGCAGGGTCAGGTAGGTAGCCGCTGGGGCAGGGTAGAGGGCAAAGTCGGCCTCGGCATTGAAGGGTGCTTCGGGCTCCACGTCAATATCGCCCAGGTGACGCCAGCCAAATATCTCGGGACCGCTGAGCGGGAAGTGTACATCCAGATAGGCGCGATGCACCTCAAGTTTTTGCGCCTCGGCCGTGAGCAACCTTGCATCGGCAATGTTGATAAACAGGTCGTCGCCGCGCAGGGTGATGCGCTCGGCGGGCGCGTGCAAGAGGTCGTGCGTACGAACATACTCAAAGAGTTCGCCCAGCAGGGGGTGCAGCGACACGTATCTGTCGCTAGTTTCTAATGAACCAAGTACCATAGGAATACGGATTGATGTTAGCACTGCAAAATTACGCAAAGGCAGCGAGTGGGCCAAGTGACCCCGTGGAAACTTCTGGCTTTGTGGTCAGAACCGTTCACATTGGAAATGCAACGTGCGGTTCATTGCCCTTTCAATGGGTACGCATAATTATAAATTTTCACATTCCCCGAAATGGTAACTACTCAGGTTGTTCTAGATTGCGAGGCAACGTGTAGACCTTCGGTTTGCGGTATTTATTTTAACACGAATCTTACGAATCTTACTAATTGCGCAGGGGTTAACCTCCAACTAGGAAACAATTCGATTCGTGTTTCTTTAACACGAATCTTTCGAATCTCACTAATT
>SAMEA3663047__coassemble_627_pt1 | contig 12751 bp, 10 predicted proteins | sample SAMEA3663047__metabat2_low_PE_025 | metagenome-assembled genome bin SAMEA3663047 (sample SAMEA3663047) | pig gut metagenome | biome: pig gut; feature: pig-associated habitat; material: faeces | place: France | collected 2012
ACGACCCCCTGATTAACAGTCAGGTGCTCTAACCAACTGAGCTACTGAAGCAGGTATCTTGCGTTGCCTAGGCAAGCAAAAAAGCCTCTCACCTTTGGAATTGCTGTGCAAAAGTAGTGGTTATTTTTGAAATAAGCAATATCTTTGCAAGAAAATTTTATAATTTATGACAGAAAACAGAATTTTGGGTATTGGTAATGCCCTTGTGGATGCGCTGGTTCAGGTGCCTGACGATGCAATATTGAATGAGTTGAACCTACCGAAAGGTTCGATGCAGTTGATTGACACGGATTTCTACGAACGACTGTGCCAGCGGCTTTCCAGCATGGAGGTGAAGCGCGCCACGGGCGGTTCGGCCTGCAACACGATGCTGGCCCTCGCCCAGATGGGAGCAGATCCGGGTCTGATTGGCAAGATTTCGGACGACGACAACGGCCGCTTCTTCGCCGACAGTTGCACGACCAATGGCATTCAGGCCCAACTGCTGCCCAGCGAACTGCGCACGGGTGTGGCCTCCACGTTTATCACGCCCGATGGCGAGCGCACCTTTGCCACCTATCTGGGCGCGGCGGCTGCGATGACGGCCGACGACCTGCGCCCCGAGATGATGGAGGGCTACGGCTATCTGTACATTGAGGGCTATCTGGTCTTCAACCACGACCTTATCACGCGCGCCATCGAATTGGCCGAGCGTGCGGGCCTGACCATCTGTCTGGACCTGGCCAGTTACAACATCGTGGAGGCCGAGCGCGAATTTTTCGGCTATCTCCTTGCGCATACCGACATCGTGTTTGCTAACGAGGAAGAGGCCCGTGCCTTCACGGGCAAGGAGCCGCGCGAAGCCCTCGACGAACTGGCGCGCCTCTGCCGCATTGCCGTTGTCAAGGTGGGCAAGGAAGGTGCGATGGCCCGCTCGGGCGAGGATTTTGCGCAGGCTCCGGCCGAACCCGTAGCCCACGTGGTGGATACGACTGCCGCGGGCGACTTCTTCGCAGCTGGTTTCCTCTATCGCCACGCCCAGGGCTGTCCGCTCGCAGACTGCCTGCGCGCAGGCGGTGTGCTGGCAGGCGAAATCATTCAAATTGTTGGTACGAAACTTCCCGCCTCAACATGGAGCTCCATCCGAGCTCGTGCCTAGCGGTTCACATTGGGTAGGTGCTACGAAACGGCTTGCGATGCGTTCGCGGCTAACGTGCCCCATATGATTTTCTTTTCCACGAAGGAGCGTAGCAGTCTGCGCGGCTGGATGAAAAGCAAAAGACATAGTGCGGAGGGCGCGCGAAGACCTCCAAGCAGAACAGAAGCCCTACCACCCATTGAATCAAATTTCAGAACCCACCTTTATTCCTTTCATGCAAAAAATCTCACTCACCCTACTGGCCATGCTGCTCTCCCTTTCGGCCATGGCGCAGAGCAGCGTCTCCAATTACGAGACGGCCAAGCACCTGGACATCTTCAACCGGCTCTACAAAGAACTGGACCTCAACTATGTGGACTCGCTCGCAGCCAAGGACATCATCGAGGACGCCATATATTATATGCTCGAACAGCTTGACCCCTACACCACCTACTATCCCGAAGAAGAGCAGGACGACCTGCGCCAGTTGACCACGGGAAAATATGCGGGTGTGGGCTCACTGATTTCCTACCACAAGGACCACGACCGCTGCATCATCTCCGAACCCTACGCCAATATGCCTGCCGCACAGGCTGGACTGCGCTGCGGCGACGTGATTCTGGCGATTGATGGGATTGAAATGCCCAAGTGTGGCAAGCGCAACGTTCGCGCCTACAGCGACTCGGTGTCGTCGGCCATGCGCGGGGAGCCCGGCACGCAGTTGCGCATACGCGTGGAGCGCTACGGCGAACCCAAGCCCCTCGACTTCACCATCACGCGGCGCAGCATCCAACTCCCCACGGTGGACTTCTGCCGCATGATCAACGACTCCATCGGCATAATTGGGCTCAACGCCTTCCACGAGAACACTGCACAGGAAGTGCGACAGGCCATCCTCGACCTCAAGTCGCAGGGTATGCGCCGCCTCCTGCTCGACCTGCGCGGCAACGGCGGTGGACTGCTCGGCGAGGCCGTAAAACTGGTGGGCCTCTTCGTGCCGACCGGATCGGAGGTGGTCAGCACGCGCGGCAAAATGGCCTTCAAGAATCAGACCTTCTACACCGAAGCAGCACCCCTCGACCTCAACATACCCCTCGTCATACTGACCGACTTCAGCACAGCCTCGGCGGCCGAGATTACCGCTGGTGCCCTGCAGGACTACGACCGCGCCGTCATCGTGGGCCAACGCACCTATGGCAAGGGCCTCGTGCAACAGCCGTGCGAACTGGGCGGCATCGGAGGCGGTGTGCTCAAGGTGACCACGAGCAAATACTACATCCCGAGCGGCCGCTGCGTGCAAGCCTACGAATTTGAGGACGGTACGCCCCGCCATCTGCCCGACAGCCTCTCGAAAATCTTCCATACAAAGGCTGGGCGCGAAGTGCACGACTGCGGAGGTATCGCTCCCGACATTGTGGTGAAGGAGGACAGTCTGCCCAACCTCATCACCTATCTCATGCTCTCCAACCTGGTGACCGATTATGTGGCGCGCTATCGCACGACGCATCCCACCATTGACGCACCCGAGCAGTTCCACCTGACGGATGCAGAATATGCCGATTTCATCGCGTTTTTGAAGGAAAATAAGTTCACCTACGACCGCCAAAGCAGCAAAACCTTGAAGGTGTTGCGCAGCATTGCCGAACTCGAAGGGTATGCGGAGCAGGCGAAGGAACAACTGGATGCGCTCGAAAGCATCTTCACGCGCAACGAGGACTATGACTATCGCAAGTGGGAGAAGCAGATTCGCGCAATCATCGAGCCTGCCATCCTCACCGACTACTATTATCAGCGCGGTGCAAAAGAGTATGACCTGCGCACGAATCCCACAGTGGCCCGCGGTCTGGAAATCCTCAGTTCGGACGCCACCTATCATCGCGTCCTTTCACCCGCCAAACCCTAACCGCGTTGCGACCATCTCCATCAGCCGAGGCAGAACAGCCTCGGCTTTATTATCGCCGAAAATGTGCGCTGCGCCTCAAAGAGACTCAAAGACACACAAAGACACAGAGATATTTGAAATAAACCTAGCCGCAAACAAGGATAGAATCTCGATTTTTTCATATATTTGCACGTTATAATATACTGATCGCGCCTCCATAGGTAGGTTCTATCAATTAACTTGCGATGGATTTGCGGCTATCGTGCCGTAGGTTTTTGTTTTCTATGAAGGAGCGTAGTGGGCTACGTGACTTCATTGAAAAACAAAAAGATACGGTGCGAGAGGCGCCAAGACATCCAAGCAAAATAGCAACCCCACCTTCCCCTGAAACTAATTTATAGAACCTACCCATAATGAAATCAGCGGGGCATTCTTCTCTTAATATCCACCCAATGTCTATAGAAATCAAGAAAGTGGCCAGCAAGGCCGACCTCAAGAAATTCATCCGTTTCAACTACGAGATGTACAAGGACAACCCCTACTCCGTTCCCGACCTGTACGACGATATGCTGAACACGTTCTCGCCCGAGAAGAACGCTGCGTTTGAATTTTGCGAGGCCGAATACTTCCTGGCCTACCGCGACGGCAAACTCGTGGGCCGCGTGGCTGCCATCATCAACCACCGCGCCAACGAAACGTGGCACCGCCATTGCGTGCGCTTCGGCTGGATTGACTTCGTGGACGACATCAACGTGAGCCGCGCGCTCATCGACACGGTCAAGGAGTGGGGCCGCCAGCACGGGATGAACGAAATCGAAGGCCCGCTGGGCTTCACCGACATGGACGCCGAGGGAATGCTTATCGAGGGATTCGACCAACTCTCGACGATGGCCACCATCTACAATCATCCCTACTACCCCAAGCACATGGAGCAGTTGGGCCTGGAGAAATCGGCCGACTGGGTGGAAATGAAGATATACATCCCCGAAACCATCCCCGAAAAGCACCTGCGCATCTCCAACATCATCCAGCAAAAGTACAACCTCCACATACGCAAACTGACGGGGATGAGCCTGAAGAAAATCTACAAGACGGGCATCGGGCAGGACATATTCCGCCTCATCAACGAGGCATACGCGCCCCTCTTCGGCTTCTCGAAGATGACGGAGCGCCAGATTGAGAGTTACGTCAAAATGTACGTGCCCGTGCTGGACCTGCGCATGGTTACCCTCGTGGAGAACGAGCAAAACGAACTCGTGGCCGTGGGCATCTCCATGCCTTCACTCTCGGAGGCGCTGCAAAAGGCAAAAGGCAAACTGCTGCCGCTGGGCTGGTTCCACCTATTGAAGGCGCTGAAATGGAAACGCCCCAAGGTGCTCGACCTCCTGCTCGTGGCCGTTCGCCCCGACTACCAAAGCAAAGGCGTGAACGCCCTGCTCTTCACCGACCTCATCCCCATCTATCAGCAACTGGGATTTGAATATGCCGAGTCGAACCCCGAACTGGAGGAGAACGGCAAGGTGCAAAGCCAGTGGCAATACTTCAAGACCGAACAACACAAGCGCCGCCGCTGCTTCAAGGCGGGGCTTTAGGCGGGGACTGCGTCCCCTAGTTTCAACGGTCGCTGCGCTCCCTAGTTTCAAGTTTCAACGGAAGCCTGCGGCTTCCTAGTTTCAACGCAGCCTTCGGCTGCTAGCTCGTCAGTCTATTTCGCAGGAAAGGCAATTCCTCATTCCTAATTCCTAATTCCTAATTAAATAAAACCCCTAACTCCCCTCGTGCTTCCCAACAAAGAAAATCCCGAACTCCCTCTCAACGATACTGGCACAGCCAATTATACCGAAGAGAATATCCGCACCCTTGAGGGCGTGGAGCATATCCGCCGCCGCCCCGGTATGTACATCGGCCGCCTCGGCGATGGCTCGCACGCCGAAGATGGTATCTATGTCCTGCTCAAGGAAACCATCGACAACTCTATCGACGAGTTCAACGAAGGTTTCGGCAAGCGTATTGAGGTGAATATCGCCGACGACCGCACCGCCGAAGTGCGCGACTACGGACGCGGCATCCCCTTGGGCAAACTGGTAGACGCCGTGTCGAAACTCAATACGGGCGGTAAGTACGACACCGCCGTATTCACCGCTTCCGTAGGTATGAACGGCGTAGGTCTGAAAGCCGTCAACGCCCTCAGCCGCCGCTTCATCGCACGCAGCTACCGCGACGGACGTATGCACGAAGCCATATTCGAATGCGGCACACTCGTCAGCGATACCGAAACGGACAGCCAAGAGGAAAACGGCACGTACATTTACTTCGAGCCCGACCCCGAACTCTTTCAGGACTACCGCTTCCACAGCGAGTTCATCAGCAATATGCTGCGCAACTACACGTATCTGAACACGGGGCTAGCCATCTTCCACAACGGACGCCGCATCAGCAGCCGCAACGGCCTTGAAGACCTGCTCAACGACAACATGACGGCACCCGGCCTCTACCCCATCGTACACCTGAAGGGAGAAGGTATAGATATTGCCTTCACGCATACGTCGCAGTACGGCGAGGAATACTATTCCTTCGTCAACGGACAGCATACCACACAGGGCGGTACGCACCAGAGCGCATTCAAAGAGCATATCGCACGCACCATCAAGGAATACTTTGGCAAAAATTTCGACGTGCAGGACGTGCGCAACGGATTGGTGGCCGCCATCTCCTTGCGCGTTATCGAACCGCTCTTTGAAAGCCAGACGAAAATCAAACTCGGCTCGCTCACCATGGCTCCCGACAAGGATATGCACGGCAACCCCTTTCCTCTCTCGGGCGTGAGCGTGAACAAATTTGTGGGCGATTTCATCAAGGAAAACGTAGACAACTACCTCCACCGCCACCTTGACATCGCCGAAATCATTCAGCAGAAAATCCAGGAAAGCGAGAAGGAGCGCAAAGCCATAGCGGGCGTGACGAAACTGGCCCGCGAGCGCGCCAAAAAGGCCAACCTGCACAACCGCAAACTCTGCGACTGCCGCGTCCACCTCAACGATGCACCGCCCAAAAGCAAGCGCGGCGGCGATGAGCCCGACCTGAGATGGGAATCGGCCATCTTTATCACCGAGGGTGATTCGGCCAGCGGTTCCATCACAAAGAGCCGCGACGTCAACACGCAAGCCGTATTCTCCCTGCGAGGCAAACCGCTCAACTGTTTCGGCCTCACCAAAAAAGTGGTGTACGAGAACGAGGAGTTCAACCTCCTGCAAGCGGCGCTCAATATCGAAGACGGCCTCGACGGACTGCGCTACAACAAGGTGATTGTGGCAACGGATGCCGATGTGGACGGCATGCACATTCGCCTGCTGATGATTACCTTCTTCCTGCAATTCTTCCCCGAACTCATCAAGAAGGGCCACGTTTATATCCTCCAGACTCCCCTCTTCCGCGTCCGCAATAAAAAGAAAAAGGAGCGCAAGAAGGCTGTTCCAACTGCCGAAGGCGGCGAACAGGCTGCCGAGGGCGGCAAACAAACTGCCGCAGGCGAAGCCATCCTCAAAAAGACGCGCAACTCGGACCGCTCGGAGTTTGAAACCATCTACTGCTACAACGAAGAGGAACGCCTGGCTGCTATCGAGAAACTCTCGCCCGCACCAGAAATCACGCGATTCAAAGGTCTGGGAGAGATTTCGCCAGACGAGTTCCGCCATTTCATCGGCCCAGATATCCGATTGGAACAAGTGACGCTCCACAAGAGCGACCAAGTGAAGGCGCTCCTGGAATACTATATGGGCAAAAACACGATGGAACGGCAGAATTTCATCATCGATAACCTTGTTGTGGAAGAAGACCTTGCCGAGGAGGAGGCCTAGGCGGTCGCTTTGCGACCTTCGGTCGGTCGCTGCGCGACCTAGATTCAGACGGAAGCCTGCGGCTTCCTAGTTTCAGACGGGGACTGCGTCCCCTAGTTTCAAGTTTCAACGCAGCCTGCGGCTGCTAGCTCGATAGTCCTTGATCAATTAGGAATTAGGAATTAAGAGTTAGGAGTTGCCTTTCAATAAGGATGAACTCCTAATATTCTCTCCCAACTCGCAATTTCTCATTCCTAATTCCTAATTCCTAATTGAATAAGATTCCTCATTCCTAATTGAATAAAGCTTCTAACTAATGAAGACGGCCATATTTCCCGGCTCCTTTGATCCCTTCACCATTGGCCACACCGCAATCGTTGAGCGCGGCCTTTCGCTCTTCGACCGCATCGTTATCGGCGTGGGCAAGAACGAGAGCAAACGCTCGCTCTATACGGCAGAGGAGCGCGTCAAGGCCATCAGCGAACTCTATGCCGATAATCCGCAAGTGAAGGTGGTCGGTTACGACGACCTGACCATTGACTTGGCACGCCGCGAAGGCGCACAATTTATCCTGCGCGGCATCCGCTCGGTCAAGGATTTCGAGTACGAGCGCGACATCGCCAATATCAACGAGCGCCTGGCGGGCATCGAGACCGTACTGCTCATCACCGACCCGCAGCATGCCAGCATCTCGTCCAGCGTGGTGCGCGAGCTCATCGCCTTCGGCAAAGACGTGACGGAGTTTCTGCCGCAAAAAAAACGCGCTATTTCCACGGATTCACCGCAAGAACATCCCGATAATTCACCCAACCCTCTTTCTACACACGCATTATGAAAAGAATCTTCTACATACTCATTTGCCTCCTTGCATCGACCATCTGCGCCTTCGCCCAGAACGACCGCTACGGCGTGACGGACCTCAACCAAATACAGAAGATACAGATTGCAGAGATGGCTATCGCCAATTTCTACGTGGATAGCGTTGACCAGAAGAAATTGGCCGAAGCGGCCATCATTGGAATGCTTGAAGAACTTGACCCGCATTCTTCCTACACCAACCCCGAAGAGACGAAGAGCCTCAACGAACCGCTGGAAGGAAATTTCGAAGGCATCGGCGTTCAGTTCAATATCCTGGAGGATACGCTCGTTGTCATTCAGCCGACCACCAAAGGGCCTAGCGAGAAAGCGGGCATCCTGGCTGGCGACCGCATTATCAGTGTAGACGGCAAGCCCATCGCCGGCGTGAAGATGCCGCGCGACAGTGTGATGCGCATCCTCCGCGGTCCGAAAGGCACGAAGGTGAAACTCGGCGTCGTACGCCGCGGTATCAAGGACGTGATGTACTTCATCGTGACGCGCGATAAGATTCCCGTCAATACGCTTGACGCTTCCTATATGATTGCCCCAGGCATTGGCTACATCCACCTCGACCGTTTCGGCTCCACCTCGGGCAAGGAGGTGTCCGATGCTATCGAAGCGCTCAAAGCGCAAGGTATGCAGCGCCTCATTTTCGACCTGCAAAACAACGGCGGTGGCTATCTCGGTGCCGCCAAGGAGGTGGCCGAGCAGTTCCTTCCCACAGGTTCGCTCATCGTCTTCACCGAAGGCAAGCAGATACCTTCGCAACGCTTTTTCGCAGGAAAGAGCGGCGGCTTCCGTGAAGGCGAACTGGTCATCCTTGTGAATGAATACACGGCCTCGGCTGCCGAAATCGTGAGCGGCGCAGTGCAGGACTACGACCGCGGTACGATTGTGGGCCGCCGCACCTTCGGCAAGGGGCTCGTACAACGCCCCTTCGACCTGCCAGATGGCTCGATGATTCGCCTGACCGTGGCCCACTACTACACGCCCTCGGGCCGCTGCATCCAGAAGCCCTACACCAAGGGCAACAAGAAGGACTACGACCGCGACTTTATCAACCGCCTGAACCACGGCGAGCTCACCTGCATCGACAGCATCCACCTCGACAGCACGAAGACGTATTATACACTCAACGAGCACCGCGTGGTGTACGGCGGTGGCGGCATCATGCCCGACATCTTCGTACCCCTGGACACCACCAAGGTATCGCCGATGTACAGCGCCATCAGCCGCAACAACCTTATCCTCGACCCGATGCTCAAGTACGCCGACCAGAACCGCAAATCCATCAAGCGGAAGTACAAGCAGTTCGACGATTATATCGCCTCCTTTGAGGTGCCGCAGGCGCTCATTGACGAGATTTTGGAGAAGGCCAAGGAGAAGGGCATCAAGCCCAAGGACGATGCCGATCTCGAAAGTACGATTGCCGACCTGCGCCGCGTGCTGAAATCTCTCATCGCTAATAATATCTGGGACCGCAACGAATATTTCCGCCTCGTCAATATGGAGAGCGATATCGTCAATCGGGCCCTGGATTTCCTCAACAAGAAATAAGCGTCCCCTCCTTTGCGGACGCACAAACTACTTCCCCATCCGTGTATCGCAACACCTTCCGCCACCGCCTGACCACAGGCACCTGGACCTTGCCCATCATCGCAGCCCTTGCTGCCTTGACGTGGCTCATCATCCCCCTGCTGCCTGCCGGGGAAGGTCAAGCGTGCAATCGCAACTGGTGGTTAGGCCTCCCCTTGGTGGCCGCTATCACCTATGGGTTGGTGGAGTGCAACAACCGCAATGCCCTGCTGCGTGTTCGTTCGCGCATGATGGGCGGCACGTACTTGCTTTTCGTGATGGCCTGTCCGGCTCTCCACAGCGCGTCTTGGCAATGTCTGCCCGCGGCGGCCCTTCTTTTTGCATATTTTGCCCTGTTCTCGACGTACGGAAATCCGCACGCTGAGGGCAGGGTTTTCCATATCTTCCTCCCCGTGGGCATTGCCAGCCTCCTGTATGCGCCGCTGGTGCTGCTGGTGCCTGTGCTGCTGTTTTCCTTGGCGGTTCACATTCGCATCATGAGCCACCGCACGTTTGGCGCGGCCTTGTTGGGTTTCCTCGTCCCTTTCTGGTTGGTCTTTGGCTATACGCTGTGGACGGGCAATATGGAATCGTTTTTCCAATATATAATAGGTATGTGGCAATGGCAGCCGACGGGTCTCGGCGGTGTGCCTGCGTGGGCCGTAGGTAGTTGCTGCATCATCGGTCTGCTGAGTTTCGTCTCTTCGCTTCACTATCTGCGCACGGCCTTCAACGACAAGATTCGCACACGTATGTTCTTCTACGCCATCCTTATGGTCCACGCCGTGCTCCTCCTGTTGCTCATCCTCCGCCCTGCCGACTACGCCATCCTCCTGCCGATGCTGGCAATGAACAGTGCGCCGCTCGTGGGCCACCACCTCACGCTTGCGCGCCGTCGCGGCTCGGAATTGTGGTTCTATACGTGTTTGCTATTCTTGGTCGTGCTCTTGGTGGCCAACTACTTTGAACTATGGAACAGTTGGTTGAGATTCTTGTAGAGTGGGGCCCGATGGGTATGTTTGTGGCTGCCTTTCTGGCTGGCAGTTTCTTTCCTTTCAGCAGCGAGGTGGTGATGCTGACGCTTCTGGCGGCGGGTGCTTCTCCCGCGGGCCTGCTGCTGTGGGGCACGGCTGGGAATGTGCTGGGCAGTCTTTTTAATTATTACGTAGGCACGCTGGGCCGCGAAGAGTGGATTACGCGCTGGACGAAGGTGCCGCCCGAGAAACTGGAGCGCGGCAAGGCGTATGTCCACCGCTACGGCGCCTGGGCGGGCCTGCTGGGCTGGGTGCCCTTGCTCGGCAGCGTCATCACTGTGGCCCTCGGCTTTCTGCGCGTGAATGTCGTGGCGGCTATATCTACGATTGCCATCGGCAAATTCGTGCGATACCTTGTGCTGGTGGAGGCCTGGCGGCTGGCGCTCTAGCGACCTTCGGTCGCTTTGCTCCCTTCGGTCGGTCGGTCGCTGCGCGACCTTAGTTTCAATGGTCGCTTCGCGACCTTAGTATGGTCGCTGCGCTCCCTAGTTTCAGGTTTCAGTCGGAAGCCTGCGGCTTCCTAGTTTCAACGCAGCCTTCGGCTGCTGGCTCGATAGACCTTGAACAATTAAGGAATTAGGAATTAGGAATTAGGAATTGCCTTTCAATGAGGAAGAACTCCTAATATTCTCTCCCAAATTCTAATTCCTCATTCCTAATTCCTCATTCCTCATTCCCAATTCCTCATTCCTCATTCCCAATTCCTAATTCCTAATTCCTAATTCCTAATTGAAAGATGCGTTTCCTCCTCCCCATCCTTCTTCTCCTTCTCCTTCCCAGTTGCACCCAGCAGCCCAAGACAGAGCGTGTGCTGATCGTTAGCATTGAGCCGTTGCGGTATGTCACCGAAGCGTTGGCTGGCGACAAGTTTGAGGTGAAGACGATTACGCCCAAGGGGGCTAATCCCGAAACTTACTCTCCCACGCTCCAGCAGATGGAGGAACTCTCCTCCTGCACGGCCTACATCCGCGTGGGCACGCTGGGCTTTGAGAAGACACAGTTGCGCGCCTTCAGCGAGAACTGTCCCCACCTCTATATCGTCAACGCCTCCGAGAAGGTGAGCGAAGTGAGTCCCTGCGGCGACAAGGACCACGGCGGCGAAATGGACCCTCACACGTGGACGTCGCCGCGCAATATGAATATCATCGCCCTCAATATCTACAAGGCGCTCTGCCACATCGACCACGCCAACATGCACTACTACGAGGAGCGCCTCAACGCCTTCCTGCAAAAATCGGACAGCATCAGTCGCGAGGTGAACAAGCGGCTTGCCCATGCCAAGCACCGCACCTTCCTCATCAATCATCCCTCGCTGGGCCACTTTGCCCTGCAATACAATTTGCGACAAATCAGCGTGGAGCACGAGGGCAAGGAAGCCTCTGCGGCCCGCGTGCAAACGCTCATCGACGAGTGCCGCAAGGACTGCGTACAGGTGATTCTCTGCCAAGAACAACACAGCGACCGCACTACGCAGACCATCGCCAAGGAACTGGGCCTGCCCATCCGCACCATCAATCCCCTGTCCTACGATTGGGACAAGGAAATCGTGCGCATCGCCGACCTCATCGCCCAATAAAGGTAGGTTCTATAAGATACTACCTTCCAATGAAACTAATTTATAGACCCTAGCTAAACTAGTAGCAATATGTCGACCCTCCTCTCCCTCCGCAACGTCACAGCCGCCTACACCGACCGCATCGTCCTCAATGCGTTCAGCCTCGACGTGCACCGCGGCGACTGCCTCCACATTACGGGCGAGAATGGCAGCGGCAAGACCACGCTGCTGCGCCTCATGGCTGGCCTGCTGCAACCGAAAAGCGGCACGATATGGCGCGCGCCAGGCTGCGTCCTAGGCTATCTGCCCCAATATCGGCGCATCGACCGCGAGTTTCCGCTCACGGTGGCCGAGGTGGTGCTCTCGGGCCTCCACGAGCGCAAGCGCCTCATCGGAGGTTTCAAGACGGCACACCGAGAGCGCGCAGCGGAGATGATGGACCTCATGCAGATTGCCAACCTGGCACAGCGGCCCATCAACGAACTCAGCGGCGGCCAATGGCAGCGCACACTCCTAGCCCGCGCCCTTGCCTGCGACCCCGACCTCCTCCTCCTTGACGAGCCCGACACCCACCTGGACAACGCGGGCAAACACTTCCTGCGCGAACTGCTGGAACGCGAGGCCGAACGGCGAACATTGGTGATGGTGAGTCATGATACGCTTTTGGGGATTGGTGGGAAGGTTGTTAGAATTAGGAATTAGGAATTAGGAATTGGAGGAACGGGAAGATACTGCACCTTGGCTTGCAAGGTTGGATATGGTGTTCGTTCACATTGAAGGTAGGTTCTATAAATTCTAAATAAAAAACCGCGATTTTAACATTTCCGAAGTGTTGCGATATGTTAACGCGATTTGGATTTCGCGGAAAAATGTATTATCTTTGTACTAGCGAAG
>SAMEA3663047__coassemble_631_pt1 | contig 12736 bp, 11 predicted proteins | sample SAMEA3663047__metabat2_low_PE_025 | metagenome-assembled genome bin SAMEA3663047 (sample SAMEA3663047) | pig gut metagenome | biome: pig gut; feature: pig-associated habitat; material: faeces | place: France | collected 2012
ATCCATTTAACATATCGCAACAGTTTGCGAAATGTTAAAAGACGAGTTTTGCACAACCTAGCTTTCGCGATGTATTATATTACGAGGCCGGGGTCGCTGCGCTCCTTTAGTTTCAACGGTCGCTGCGCTCCCTTAGTTTCAACGACTGCTTTGCAGCCTAGTTTCAACGGAAGCCTGCGGCTTCCTTGTTTCAGTCGGGGACTGCGTCCCCTAGTTTCAACGCAGCCTTACGGCTGATGGCTCGATAGCGTTGATTCGCTATAGGTAGGTTCTATAAATTATTCAAGTTTAGCAAGTGTTCACTTGTAGCTGACAAGCGTTTAAGGAGCGGGCTGAAGGCCCAGCTAGCGCATAGCCCAGGGCAACGCCCTGGGTAGATTAGCCGCCGCTATTGCGCCCTGAAAGGGCAAAAGCGTCTCTATAAACGCTTGCACGCTAATGCTTTTGCCCTTTCAGGGCGCACTTCATCGCTTCATCATACCCAGGGCGATGCCCTGGGCTATGTGCTCGTTGCCCCTTCGGGGCGTGCCTTGAACGCTTGCGCTTATTCTCTGATTCAACTTGCGAAACTTGAATAGAACTTACCTTAAAAAAGTTTTACCTGCATGATAGATTACCAATTATCTGTACTCTCTAAATATGTAGTTCGCTCGTGGGCGGATATACTTGCCTATTTTGTAGAATCATCCATAAATACCACACTATTATGAAACGCTCATTATCCTTTTTCGTGTTCTCGCTAGCCTTCTTGTTCTGCCTCAGTGTATCGGCGCAGCAAAAGAAGGAAACCAAGTATTATTCCATCAGCATTCCGTCCAGCTGGACTTACATTCCCATGGACATGCCTGGTATGATGATGGAGTATCTTGGCTTCTCAAACGCAAATAGCTCAAACCTCGGTATGCTTTTGGTGACCGAAGTAGATTTGGACCCTGACAATATGATTGAAAGTCAATTGGCTGTTAAGACAAATCCCCTCTTCCAAAATGTTGAACGATTGGGAAGCATCCACACCACACAGTTCTTAGGGAAGAGGGCCCGCGCCTGCAATTTCAAGAGTAATTTTATGGGCCAGCAATACAAGGGTACCATCTATTGCTTCAAAGAAGGCGGTTGCACGGTATGTGCTATTGGCACTTACACCAATGCCAGCACATCCAAACTACCCAGTATTTGGAAAACGCTCAAGTGGAAGCCAATCAAAAAGAAAGAAGACCCCCGTTCCCTCGAAGAACAGGTGATGGATTTCGCTAGAAACTATACGCAGCAACTCCAAAATATGGGCGGGCTTTCGATGAACGGTGCCACGATGTATGAAATGAATTTTGATAAAAGCCGCAAGTGCTTGATCTACGTCATCGGTGTTGATGCCCTTTCCATTGAAATGCTGGATGAATCCACCATAGACCTCCTCTCTTCAGAGTATAAGAAAATGGGCCCAACATTGGTCAAGACGATGGGACAAGAAAGTCCGTTCATTCAGCGCTGCATAGATGCAGGCTTTAATTTCGAGTTCAAGATTCTTGACAAAAACAAAAAGCAAATCTGTAAGGTGTTCTTGACACCGAAAGACTATAGGTAGGTTCTATAAATTAGTTTCATTGGAAGGTAGTATCTCTATTTGGCTTGGATGTCTTTCCGCCTCTCGCACCATATCTTTTTGTTTCATTCAGTCACGTAGCCCGCTACGCTCCTTCGTGTAAAACAACTCCCTAGAAAAAAATATAAAAAAAATTGATAGCAGGTGATAGTTTTCCTATAAAGCAAACTCTCTACCTACAGAAACGCTAATCAAAAGCATCTTCAAAAACAATAAAATAATAACCTCAAAAAACTTTAAGTTATGAATACGAACGAAAACAACTACAGAATCGAAGAAATGGAAGACCGTGCAGTCAATAAGTCCAACCTTCTCAAGACAGGAGCCGTGGCTGGTGCAATGGGAATTGTCGGTGCAGGAGTTGCAGTAGCTGCCAATCATGTTCTCTCAGATAACGGCGAAACCGCTGACACCAACGAGATTTCCGAAGAATCCCTCCTGAATGCTGCTACCAACGGAGCAGAGGAAACCCAAGTGGTTGTGGAGACCGAAGAGCATCTTCACCACCACCACTACTACGAAGAGCCTGCGCCCGAACCCGCGCCCCAACTCGAACCCGAACCCGAACCCGAAATGACCGTTGACGAACAGGTAGTCGTTGTAGATAGCGACGGAGATTATGTTGCTTCGCAGACCAGTGGAACGCTCGAAGGTAAGGCTTATGTGGTACAGGACACTACAGGCGACGGCAATGTTAACCGCATCTACTACGATGCCAACGGCAACCAGCAGTTTGAGTCCAACGAAGTGGCTGATATCACAGGCGACGACCTCAAAATGTCAGACTTCGGACAGGCAACCCATACCACAGTTCATCATCTGGGCGAAGATTATAATGATCCTGGTTATGGTGATGGTGGTGACGTTTCCAACGACCTGGGTGATGGAGAAATTGATTTTGGAGAAGACGAGGAACTTCCCGTACCAGACGAATCGATGGAAGAACCCGCTGAAGAACCTGCCGCAGAGCCCGTTGAAGAGCCCACTCCCGACGATTTCGCAGATGCAAGTGACGACTTCACCAACGATGCTGACGTTTACGACTTCGCATAATCCCAACTGCAAAATATGAAAGATAAAGTATAGTAAATATTGATACAGTAGATTCTGTCAAAGTAGGAATCCTAGCAGGACTCCTGCTTTGAGAGAATCTATTTGTGTATCATCCCTCATCTATACACCAAAAAAACTTTCCCCTACTAATCCACAAAAGAAAACACAAGAATCATGGCAAAAGTAAAATGTCTCGGACCCGAAGGACATGTATTTGATACCGCTATATATGGCAACACATGCCCCATTTGTAATGCAGGAATCAGTTCGGCAGCAGTAAAGAGCGAACCACCTATGGCTACTCCTCCCGCTCCTCCTGTATCCCCCGCACCCTCCAGTTCAGGACCCCATACCCACATCGGCAGTGCCAACACCGCAGGAGCCACAATGGTATCTCCAGGCGCCAGCGCACAAAACGATGCAGTAGGTGCCACGATGATTTCGGCCGCTGCCGCCGCTGCCGCCGCCAAACTCAATCAGAACGCAAATGCCGGTGCAGCTCCCCAAGAAAACTCTTCGCGCACGATGATACGCCGTCCCGATGGTGCTCCCCAAGCAGGCAAAGTGCCTCCCGGACGCAAACTCGTAGGCTTCCTTGTCACCTACAACCGCACACCGCTCGGCAAAGCATTCCCCGTATACGAAGGACGCAACTACGTGGGTCGCGATGCCTCCTGCGACATTGCAGTGACGGATGACAACCAGATGTCTGGACGCCACATGAGTATTCTCTACAGAAGCGTGGACAATAAGTTCAAGTTCCGCGATGAGCAGAGCAGCAACGGCACCTTTATCAATAAAGAACTCCTTGACGAAGGCGAACTCCAGAACTACGACATCGTACGCGTTGGAAGCACCCTCTTCATCTTTGTGGCTATTCCGCAAATTTAATCTCTAACAAAAGACTCACACAATGAAAAATATTCAGATAGCAGGGTTGACAGATGTTGGACGTGCACGCACGCAAAACGAAGACAACCTCATTGAATTTGACTCTCCCAATGGATATGTTGTTGCCGTTTGCGACGGTATGGGAGGCGAAAATGGTGGGGCAACGGCTTCCGACTTGGCCGTCACCATCATTAAGGACATCCTGACAAACAATACTTTCTCAACACCGCAAGAAGCCATCGTCAAGGCTTGCAACGCAGCCAACCAAGGCATCCTGCACCGTGCATCCTCCCGCCCCGAATTGGGCGGAATGGGCTCCACCTGTGTGATAGCCATTATCCAGAACGACCTGATTTACTATGGATGGATTGGCGACAGCCGCATCTATTACTACACCCCCAATCAGGGGCTCGAGCAGCTGAGCAAAGACCAGAGTTACGTGCAGACGCTCGTTGACAATGGCGAAATCACACCCGAAGAAGCAGAGTGCCATCCGCGTAAGAACGAAATCCTCAACGCCCTCGGCATTGAAGAAATGACACCGCCCGTCATTTGTCAAGAACCCATCCCCGTCAATGCAGGCGGCACACTGATGCTTTGCTCCGACGGCTTGAGCGGAATGGTTCCCAACTTTACCATTGAGCGCGTGCTCAGTCAGCGCGAGAAAACACCCAGCCAGCGTTGCGAGCAGCTGATTAACTTGGCCAACGAAGCCGGTGGTCTGGACAATATTACCGTACAGATTATCGAGTGCAGCGCTCCTGCTGCTGTGGGTGTGCCCCCAACAGGATTCAGGAGAGAGCCAGTGACCGAACAGCCCAAGAAATCCAGCAATACGAAATTCCTTGTCGGTATTGCTGTTATCTCTGTATTGCTCGTGGGCGTCATCGTTTACTTGTGCTTGGACCTTCTGAAGGATGATAAACCAACTCCCATCGAACCAGCAAAGATTGAACAGGTAGATAAGAAGAATAAACCTTCGAATAAGCCCGATACAAACACCACGACTATTACCATTCATAAAGGAAACACGATAAGTACGCCCAAACCTCAGCCGAAGCAAGAAAATTCTAAGGCTGCCAATGCTATAAACAATAAAAATGGTAAGGGTAATACCAAGGATAAAATTACTAAGCCTGCAAACAAACCGACTGCGAATCCATCCGTCCTAGACGAAGTGAAATCTGATCCTAAATCCATTATAAATAGAGGTTCTGAAGAGCTTTAGTAAAGGAAACATTCATTTATAACCACTCACCAAAGACTCCCCACCATGTATATATCACAATACAAGGTAGATGATACCCCCCTTGGCGAGGGTGGAATGGGTCGTATCTACAAAGCTACAACGCCCGAAGGCAAGGTTGTGGCCATCAAGGAAATATTGCCAGAATTTGCACAAGATGTGGAAATGCGCTTCCGTATCAATCAGGAGCGTACCATTCTTGACCGCTTGGAGAATCCGTCCATCGTACATACCTACGAGTCGTTCATGAACAAGGATAAGTACTATATTGTCATGGACCTCGTTGAAGGACGCAACATTGAGCAGCAGATTCAAATTCAGCAGAAACCCTTCAGTGTGGATGTGGCCATCGACATCATGTTGCGTGTGCTCGAAGTGATGCAGTACGTCCACGGCGAAGGCGTGGTCCACCGCGACATCAAGCCTAGCAATATCATGATTCGTCCCGATGGTTCGGTGTGTATGCTAGATTTCGGTATCGCCAAGGACCTCAACTCCAATTCTTCGCATACCGTCATCGGTTCGGTTATCGGTTCTGAGGGATATATGAGTCCTGAGCAAGCCAGTGGCTATACGATAGACCATCGTTCGGATATCTATGCCCTAGGTTGTGTGTTGTACTTCATGCTCACAGGCCATCATGCCTTCCCCACTTGCCAAAGTCAGGCACTGATGCTGGATGCCGTCATCAACCAGCCGTTCCCAAAACTTGACAAATACCTCAAGAATGTCAAGCCAGAACTCCAGCAGGTTCTTGACAAGGCAACCGACAAAAACATGGTTCGCCGATTCCAGTCGTGCACTATCTTTGCCAACGCCTTGCGCTCGCTTAAGGGAGAAGTAGTTGAACAGAACGAGGATAGGTCCACCATTCGCATCCGTCCCGACCAAGGTTGCTCCATCTCAGTGGGCCGCCTTGATCCCAATAACCCAGGAGCGTGTGACATAGAAATCAACGACCCCACCAACCGAGTGAGTAGGCATCACGCAGATATCGAGCTGAAATCCTTCACGGGAGGCACCTTCTTTATCTACCACGATATAAGTTCCAATGGAACGTTGATAAATGGTAATTCCGTACATCGTATGGCTTATCATGTGGAGCAAGATGCCGAAGACCCTGTCATCTTCCTCGCTTCCGATGCAAATTGCAGATTGGACTGGGCCAAGGTCAAGCAGATGCTTTTCGACAAAGCTAAGGAAGTGCCGCCAACTCCTCCTGCGCCTCCCCCAACTCCTGCTCCTGCTTCTCCTGTTCCTGCTCCTGCTTCTCCTGTTCCTAATCCTTGGGGTAGCGTTGAGCAACCTATCCAACCCGCAACCCCCGAAAAGAACAAGATTGTCTTATTCTCCGTAAGCATTTTCTTCATCGTGATGGGAGTGATACTGTCTATAGTAGCATTCTTCCAACCCTTGGAGAGTTTATCAATAATGCTTGGCGCGGGAATAGCGTTTCTGAGTATAGGTGTTTTAACGCTTGTGTTTAGGTCTCTAAAAATCTAACATCAACTCTGACTAATAAATAAGCGGAGGCTACGCAAATAATAAAATAAAATGCGTAGCCTCCGCTGTTTTTTTAATAGATACTTTAAATATGTTTGCAAAATTTATATACCTTTGCAGCGTATGCTGTTGATTGTTTGCAGTTCATAGTAATATTTTTTTTAAATGGTGATAGATTCATACCGCACCCAACTCTCTACCTATGAAAGTCGCTCAGAACAGCGAAATAATCTGGATATAACAAACAAAATAATAAACGTAAAATCTATAACCATGAAAAGAACTCTTTTATCTCTCGTTGCTGTCCTGATGGTAGCCAATGTATTTGCCATCGACCTGAAACAGCAAGTCAAGGAACTCAAGTCCATGTTGCTTCAGACCCCTGGTGTGTCTGCCGCGGAAATCGGTGAGAACGACAAGGTAGAACTCAACTACAAGGATGGTTACTTCTACTTCACCGTCAACTATATCAACAACACCTCCCTTACTAAAGGACTTGAGGTTACGCTCAACGCCAACAACTATAAGATTCCTGAAGGTAAATACTCCATGGCAGACCTTCAGTCTGTAGCACTTTATGTAAACCGTACATTCCATGGTGTAAAAGTGAATATCGACGAGAAGAACAAACGCGTGACCTTCCAAGAGGAGTTCTATGCCAAAGATATCAACAGCCTCTCCACAGACGTCCTCGCTTGTTATCTAAGCACCATCACCAAGGCCCGCAAAGCTTATGCAGACTCTATCAAGAAAGTGAAGCAAGTTCCTCCTGCTCCTGTTGCTGTTGCTCCTGCTCCTGCTGATTCTTCAGATACAATCGTTGTTCCCAAGGATGATATAAGCGAACTGCAATTAGGTGCCATCGTCTGCCAGGGCGTAGATGCACATAATAAGAAGGTGTTGGATGCCAACCAGTTCACCAAGGAAAGTCTGAAATATATCAACTTTATTGTCAACCTGACGGGTCCCAAGGTGGCCAACTACACCATTAATGTTAAGATTGTCTCTCCCAAGAAGAAACTGATGGTTCAAGAAGATGGTGCCGATTATTCTTTCAGCACTCCCATCAAGGTCCAGAAGAAAGATAAGGAAGCCCAATACACCACCGCTTCTTTCGGTAGTATGAAGAAGAAAATCTGGGAGCCTGGTCATTACACGGTATTCTTCTACGAGGGCAACAACCTGCTCGGTGAGTACAAATTCGAAGTAAATAAATAACACAACGTGTACCGCACGTCGTCCGTGTCGTGCGGTACATCTTTTTTAATACCCCAATATTTCCACACAGTTATGAAGCGCACAATCTGCAACCTCACAATCTGCCTTTGCTCCTTGCTTCTCTGTTCCACCTTAACCACGTCCTGCAACAGCAAGAAAGACGAATTAAAGGAAAGCGTCTTAAGCCTTAAAGCCAATGTTGATTCACTCAACGCGAGCCTACAAGCCTCACCCATGGAAATGAAAAATGGCTTGAAACTGATAGGAGCCAAGTTTGAGCATAGCCAAGTACGCTACATATATTCGGCCGATAGCAAATTTATGCAGCAGCTCGATGCCGCCAGTACGCGCAAGGCACACCGCGAAAGCCTCCTGCCCGGTGGCAACTCCTATGAACTGGGTAAGAAACTCGTTGCATGCAAATGCGGCATTGGTTACATCTACACCGCGGAGGAAGACTCCGACTACAGAATAGCCATTGAGTTCACCCCCGAAGAAGTGCGCCAACTCTGCACCATCCCCACGGCAGCAGATAGCACACAAAAGAAATAATACACAGACGATATGTTACGCTACACCTAGCAAACATATAAAGACCTACCCTAGCCCAAACCTCCTTCAAAAAGAGGTTTGGGCGTATGCGTTTCTTTTATAGATAGGTAAAAACACCTCTTAGAAACACATTTCAAGCACCAACCTCTAGCCCTCATAGTATCTCCATCAAAAGATAGTGCAAGGCAATCGCAGAACAGAAAGAAATGCCACTGGATTCTCTTCTTTCATGCAGATTCGAAGCCTGTCTACTGGGATGATATTCGCTTTATCAGACACAGAGTAGGGATAGCCTCTCTCATACCATCCACACCCCTATTGAACCTACAACGACTATGAATGACCAAGACCAAGTAGTAGTAGCTGCGATTATTGCACGCGATGCAGAGGTGACGCGTCAAATATTCTACGTGCAATACTACCCCCTCTTCAAGGCAGTCTATGATAAGTATTATACAGACTGCTCTGATTGCATAGAGTTTATCAATGAGATATACATCTATCTCATGGTTCCCCGTGGACGGACAGACCGAAGCTATCTTGAAAGTTTCACCTTCAGATGCCGCTTTGCCCATTGGCTAAAGATAGTGGCCGAGACCTATTGTCGCCAGCTTTACAAGCGAAAAAAAGATATTATTGAAAATTCTATCGATGAAGGTGATAGATTACTACCCGATAATGACTCTTTAGAGATAAACCTAGGTTCACTCAATGCAATGGATATAAGTACACTCCTGCGCTTGATGCCCAACGACCGCTACAGAGACATCATTCGTCTCGTCTATCTCGAAGATCGTTCTTTTGAGGAAACATCCGCCCTTCTCCAGATGTCGCTTGACAATTTCTACAACAAACACAGACTGGCCAAGCAGCAATTCCTCAAAATTCTGGAAGGTGAGCAGTCGCAGGCAATCCATCGAAGCCGAATACCCAGTTCACTAACTTGATAAATTCATAATACAATGATGCGAGATACTTCCCTAATGATAACTCCCCAAGTCTCGGCCGAGCAACTGGGAGCTTATATGGAGGGCACCCTCCCTCTTGATGAGCAAGTGCAAATGCAAACGCTCATTGATAGCGACCCCGAATTAAATGAACTCTACACGGACATCACAACGACTCCCGTGGATTGGAGTGCTGATATCTACGAAGACTATCCCGACTTCGACCAGTCCTTCCAACTCCCTGTTGTTGATGATGCCAACGAAGCCAGTAATTCAGATGCCGATTTCTTCAACGAAGATGTCTACGGCGATTTTCCCGAAGAAGTGGCAGAAGACGAAAACGCCAATCTGCCCATTGACGATGGAGATGCCGAAGCAGTAGCCGACAACCAAGACGATGCCCATTTCGACAACGACAACGACATCGCCATCTCTGACACCTGCAACAACGAATCGTCTGACAACTTCAACGACGATGTTGACTATACCGAGGGCTACTAAGCCCCATCCGGCACCATAAGTTTCCTAGCATAACCAATCAAAATAATAACCTTCAAAAACATTACCACCATGAAAAGCATCAAGTATTTTCTTTTGGCCTTGAGTCTTGTTCTCTTTAGTTCTAACGCCATTGCAGATGATGGTGCATCCATGCTTCCCATCCTCAAGAAAACGCAATCAATTATCGAACTGCTGGAGAACGACTACGATGAAGAAGTCGTACACGTTGAGATGGACATCCTCAAAGACGAGAAGTCCGTCATCCGCTCACTCTATGAAGGCAACAGCTATACCATTGCAGTATATGGCGATAGCCGTTACAAGGATATAGATGTATATGTATATCGTAGCACAGGACCTGGTGTTGACGACTGGACCCTTGTGAAGCGCGACAACGACGACTCCTCCACAGCCGTAGTATCCATAACGCCAGAAAGCACAGAGGTTTACAAGATTCTCATCAAAGCCTATAAGTACAACGAGGGCTACGACGTAGGCCACTACGGACTAGTAGTTAGCCACGACTAATCTGCTTCTCCGCAGCTTATACAATACTAAAACATACATCCCGAAGCCTCAACAGCGTGGCTTCGGGATTTTTTGTTGCTCATGCCGAGCGGGAGATAAACGAGGTGTGTCAGAATCGCCAATCTGCTGCGTTGTTATCGTCGTCGGGCTTGGGCTCTCAATACACCCCCTGCGCCCGCTTCCTAAGCACCATGCATCTTGACCATTCTGACACACCTTCAATTTTCAGCCTCCTTGGTCCAAAAGGAGGAGAGAATCTGGGTTGCCCCTCTCGAATCACCACAGGGGCTCAACGTATACCGTCTTGTGTTACTCGGTTTTTTCTTTTTGGCTTTGTGGATATTCCGTCATTATAATAGGAGTCATTTCTTACTTGCCTACTTGGAGGTTCATTGGTTTCGACTGCTGCTGGTTGAGAGGGAGGAGTTGTTCTAGAGGAAGTCGTCTTTGTACGAGAAGGAGTTGTCGTACTGGATTTCGTACTAGAGCTTGATTGCCTTGTCTTCGTTTTCCTAGGCGTTGTTTCCTTTTTCTCAGGCGGCGTTGAGATTTTTTGTTGTTGCTCGGGCTTGGGCTCCTCAGCAATGGCCGCTAATGAATCAGCAGTCGCTATAGAGTCGGCGTATAATGCTGAATCAATCGCCAGGGAATCTACTTCACAAGAGTCCTCGCATAAGAGTGTATCGTCCCAGTCTTTGCCTGCTTCACTTGCACCTTGGCACATTGAGAGCAGAATCCCAGTGCCAAAGATGCTAACGGCTACTCCACATAGTATGGCAATAACAAGTTTGCTTGTTCTTTTTCCAGATGTATTCCCATTGTAATTTGGTGTGGGTGGGAAGACATCAACTACCGTTTTATTTTGTTGGTTGCCATACGATGGAGTTTGTTGATACCATTGACCCGTTTCTTGACCTGTATTTCCAGAGCCTGTATTTCCAGAGCCCGTATTTCTTGGGTCTGTTGTATATCTTGGGCCCGTATTTCCGGGCCCCGTATTTCTTGGGTCTGTTGTATATCTAGGTCCCGTATATCCAGGTCCCGTATATCCAGGCCCCGTATTTCCAGGGTCTGTCGTATATCGTGGGGCTGCATATCCTTGCCCCGTATTTACTGCGCCCGTATTTCCAGGGCCCGTAATATCTCCTTCGGTGCCCGCATTCAGTTCTGCGATAAATGTGTTTATGTCGTGGGTGCGCTCCTTTCTGCGCGGTTTCATGGCATTGATGATAGCAGAAATCGTGGGCCAACTGATATTCTTTGCCTTGAGTTGGTCAAGCGGCAAGCCGTCTTCGTTGATTTCCTGCGAAACAGGTGGGCGCGCGCCTGTCAATAGATAGTAGAGGGTGGCTCCGAGAGAGTAGATGTCGGTTTCAGGAGAAAACTCGGACACACCGCCTTCCTTGTATTGTTCCATCGGGGCATAACCATGACTGATGCCCACTGGGGTCGTACTGGTTTGGTGGCCCGTCTGGGAGTCGTATTGTTTGGATAGTCCGAAATCAATCAGTATGGCATTGTCGTTCCTACTGAGCATGATATTCCCAGGCTTCACATCCAAATGGTTCATGAATCGCTGGTGAATATAGTTTAGCGCATCGGCTATTTGCAGGATATAGCGCTTGGCCACATTCTCGGGAAGAGAGCCTTCGCGCTGCACCTTTTCGACCAACGAGCCTCCTTCGATAAAGTCCATCACATAGTAAGCTGTGCCGTTCTCCTCAAACACATCGATGATGTTCACTATGTTGGGATGCTTTAGTTGGGCTATATGGCGGGCTTCCTTTAGGAATTTATCCTTAAAGCGTTCCACGAACTCAACATTGCTTACTGTGGGAACGGTAATCAGGTTGGAGTACTCATCACGTAGGCAGTAGTCCGTCATAAAGAATTCCTTGATGACGATATTTCGTTCAAGCCCAGTCTGTGTGCCAAGATAGGTGATGCCAAAACCACCAGACCCTAGCATTCTGACGATTCGATATCGTCCACCTTGGAGTGACGATTCGGAGGATAAGTATTGCGTATTCATATTTCTTGATTTTTTAAGGTGGGTGCTATAAATTAGCTTGCGATGGATACGAGGCTATCTACCGCGCGTAGGTCTTTATTTCTCATAAAGGAGCGTAGTGGGCTACGCTACTGAATGAAAACAAAAATAAACGCATACCCGTCAGTTGCAAAGGTATAAAAAAGTTTAGAAATGTTACTTGCGAAGCCTCTCAAACCTCAATTCAAAACTACCCAAGGGTAAGCCACCTACAGGCAAGGATGCTGTTCGGCGCGTACAGAAGTGCACACAGACGACATCCCAGCGTATTTCCCCCAAAATGTAAACGGCTCAGGTTGTTTGTTTGTAGGCCAGGGATACTATTCGGGGCGCACAGACGGCATCATTCCACGCATATTAGCACCCAGCCAAGCTGGTTTTTTTCGGGCAACAAACGACCTGAGTTGTTACTCTGAATTGGTAACTACTCAGGTGGATTTTTAATTGCAAATTGCGCTGGAAAGAAATGTACCGCACGTTGCTTGTGGGCGTGTGGCTCAGCAGTGGGAGGAGTAACGTGAAAGTACCGCACCTTGCTTTGCAAGGTGTGAGTACGGAGTTTGTTCTCATTGAAACTCATCGAGAAGGCAATGTACCGCACGTTGCTTGCTCTAAGTTTGCGGACGAAAGCGGCGAGGTCGCTAGTA
>SAMEA3663047__coassemble_645_pt1 | contig 12620 bp, 8 predicted proteins | sample SAMEA3663047__metabat2_low_PE_025 | metagenome-assembled genome bin SAMEA3663047 (sample SAMEA3663047) | pig gut metagenome | biome: pig gut; feature: pig-associated habitat; material: faeces | place: France | collected 2012
ACACAGCCCTCGTGCCGCCTGCCGACCCCAGCCGCACGGGCTACACCTTCCTGGGTTGGGAACCTGCGCTTCCCGATAGCATTCCGCCCTACGATATAACCTACACCGCCCAATGGCAGGTGAACTCTTACGTGCTTTCTTTCGATAGCGATGGCGGCACTCCCGTTGACACCATCGTTCAGAATTACGACACGGCCCTCGTGCCACCTGCCGACCCCGTGCGCACGGGCCACCTTTTTGCGGGCTGGATGCCAGCTTTGCCCGACAGCATTCCGCCGCACGATGCCCATTACGTTGCTATGTGGCAACGATGCGACTACACCTTGCAGTTCGACACGGACGGCGGCAACGCGCTTTCTCCCCTCCGAAGCCCTTATGGTGCTGCTCTTGTTCCGCCATCGCCACCGCAGCGCGAGGGATTCAACTTCCTAGGTTGGGAGCCCCAGATACCCACCTATATGCCAGCCTCCGACCTTACCTGCAAAGCACGATGGGAGCGGGCCGAATTTACCCTTACCTTCGACTCCAACCAAGGCAGCAGCGTGACGGCGATCAGCCAACTATACGATACGCCCATCACTCCCCCCGAGCCGCCCGTGCGCCATGGCTACACATTCTGCGGTTGGCAACCGCCCTTGCCCGAACGTATGCCAGCGGCCAGCATCACCCACCATGCCGTATGGGAGGCCCAGCAATTCCTGGTGCGCTATTTCGTGGGCGATTCGTTGGTGCACCAGGACAGCTTGGCCTTCGAAGCACCCATCCCTCCCTTTACGCCCACGCTCTCCGAAACCTATGTATGGAAGGGTTGGCAAGAGGCATTGCCCTATTGGATGCCCGATCATCCGCTTGATTTCCATGCGGTTCTTGTGCACCGTTTGCTCTATCGTTTTGGTGGTCGCGCCGATGTATATAGCCCGCAGGGCCGCATGATTCTGCGCCAGGCCGACACCGAAGCGATTCGCCGACTCACCCCTGGCCCGTATATCATCGGCGGCATGAAGGTTTGGCTGAAATAACAGAAAGGTGTGGCTCAGCGGTTGACAGGTGTTTTTATTAGAAAAATAGTCAGCGACCATCGCGTGCGGTGGTCGCTGACTATTTGTTGTAAATGATTGTTTTATGGGCTGGTGCGTTTCTTGACAGCCGCTATGGATTTACACTATTCTGTATCTGATTGCGTTCCCTGCATCCCTCGTTAAAACTTTCTGTGTGGCCATTTATTCTGTGCGGAAGGGCCAGCGCAGTGCGGCCTGTATGCCAGCAAGGCTATCGGGAAAATGGATGCCGCTGGCTTCGATGCGTGTGCAGTCCATGGTGAGATTTCGCTCTTGCTCGGCAAACCTTTCGGTGTCGGGAAGAATCCATGCTGCGGGCTGGCTGAGATGCATCAGATGAGCAGCCTCTGTGAAAAGGGAATGGCTGTTGAGATGGTTCGGACAGCCGAAATTGTAGATGCCGCCAGGGAGGGCAATGGCCTTTTCCAGGTTCTTGACCACCTCCCACACGTATGTGACGCCGCGGTATTCGTGCGTGGCCACCTTGATAGTCGTCCCTTCGTCGTAGGCCTTGCGCAGGTTGACCAGGATGTTGCTGTTCTGCTTCATCTTGCTCTCGGGTAAATCGTACATCCAAGTGAGGCGCAGTCCCACGGCGTCCAGCAAATTCCAGCGCGCACGTTGTTCGGCCTCGAGTTTATGCCGGCCATAGACATTGACAGGTTGCAGCAGCGTGTCTTCGGGGAGTGGACCAAGAATGGGCGTACCATTATATACTTGGTCGCTCGACATGAAGACGAGTTTGGCTCCTGTCAGTTTGCAGGCCTTGGCCAATCTGACCGTGCCCTGCACATTGACGCGGTGCGACTCTTCGGGATGTTGCTCACAATACCAAGTGTTGCTGAGAGCCGCGCAATGGAAGACCACATCGGGGCGGTGCTCTTCGATGTATGCTCTGACAGTTTCTTCGCGGCAAACATTTAGTTCGCTGTGCGAGGGCAGCAAGAGTTCATATCTTTCCTTGAGCAAATAGGCCAGGCGGCAGCCAAGGAAACCGCTACTGCCCGTTATCATTATCTTCAGCATCATGCTTCACAGATGTTTCTGCTCGTGTCCTACTTTGTATAGTGCTTTATAGAACCTACCTTTAATGAAAGCTAGGGCAAGCTAATTTATAGAACCTACCTTTACAAATCAGGTAGCGCCCCATAAAAAAATCATGTATTTCGGAGATGCAACGGAAAATGCCGACTTTCCGTTTATTTACAGGGCTTTTCCGTTGCAAAATCCCACATCTTCACTGTTTCATGCGCCTGAAACAGTTGTTTCATGGGCCTGAAACAGTTGTTTCAAGCGTATGAAACAGTTGTTTCAAGCGCCTGAAACAGTCGCTTCCCAGCAGACTGCACTGGGAAGCACCCTTTTCGTAACGACTATTCGGCGGGAGCCCACTTGCAGCGAACGGGTGAAACGATAGCGCCTTCGGCCTTCAGTTGCTTCATAGCGGCATCTACTTCCTTGCGATCCAAACCGCTGAGTTCTGCAATCTTACCTGCGTTGAGAGGCTGGCCGGCTTCCTTCATAGTGGCCAATACTTTTTCTTTTGTGTCCATTGTTGTTGGGTTTATAGGAGTTAATAATAGGTTGGTTTATGCTTGGTGTTGAGGTGCTTCACCTTCTGCGCCTTACTCCTTGGTGAGGCTGAGGAGTTCATCTCGCAGTTGGGCGGCAAGTATAAAGTCGAAGTTGGCAGCGGCCTGCTTCATTTCTTTTTGTAGTCGGGCTATACGCTCCTCGCGTGTTTCCTGTTGTGCTTCTTGAGGTTTATCTTTTGCTGATTGATTAGCATTCTTGTACGATTTGTAGGCAGAGGCACCTTCGGCAGCTTGTGATTCGGCGAAGGAGGGTAGGGAATAGGGCGAGGGCGTGCGGTCGGTGCGAGAAGAATCGCTGCGTCCGCTGCTGCCGATGGGCATATCGTTGATAGCCTTGCGGATTTGGCGCGGCGTGATATGGTGCTCCTCGTTGTAGCGCAGTTGCTTCATGCGGCGGCGCTCAGTTTCGTCAATGGTTTGCTGCATGGAGCCCGTTATCTGGTGGGCATACATAATGACGAGGCCGTCCACGTTGCGGGCGGCGCGGCCAGCCGTCTGCGTGAGTGAGCGATGGGAGCGCAGGAAACCCTCTTTGTCGGCATCGAGGATGGCCACGAGCGAAACTTCGGGGAGGTCGAGGCCCTCGCGCAAGAGGTTCACACCAACGAGGACCTGATAGATGCCGCGACGCAGGTCGGCCAGTATCTGCACGCGCTCCACGGTGTCCACATCGCTGTGGATATAGGCCGCGTTGACGCCGTTCTTGAGCAGGAAGGCGGTGAGCTCTTCGGCCATGCGCTTTGTGAGGGTGGTGACCAGCGTGCGCTCGTCGCGCTCTATGCGGAGGCGAATTTCCTCCATCAGGTCGTCAACGGGATAGTCCGTGTCGCGCACCTGTATCTCGGGGTCCAGCAGCCCCGTGGGGCGGACCACCTGTTCGACCACGACACCTTCGCTCTCGTTGAGTTCGTAGTCGGCCGGCGTAGCACTGATATAAATGGTCTGGGGCGTCATCTCGCGAAACTCATCAAAGGTCAGTGGGCGGTTGTCCAGAGCTGCGGGCAGACGGAAGCCGTAGTCCACAAGAGCTGTCTTGCGCGAGCGGTCGCCGCCGTACATCGCGCCAATCTGCGGAATGCTCACGTGGCTCTCGTCGATGACCATCAGGAAATCCTTGGGGAAGAAGTCCAATAGACAGTAGGGACGCGTGCCTGGCTTGCGCCCATCAAAATAGCGCGAATAGTTCTCAATGCCACTGCAATGGCCCAGTTCGCGAATCATCTCAATGTCGTAGGTGACGCGCTCGTAGAGGCGTTTGGCTTCTAGGTTCTTGCCGATTTCCTTGAAGTAGGCCACTTGCGCGGTGAGGTCGTCTTGTATCTGTCGGATGGCCAGTTCTTGCGTTTCCTTGGAGGTGAGGAAGAGGTTGGCGGGATAAATCTTGTAACTGTCAAAGGTGGCAAGGCGCACGCCCGTGATGGCATCCACTTCTTCAATGGCGTCAATCTCGTCGTCCCAGAAGGTGATGCGTATCAGGTTGTCGGCATAAGCCAGAAAGACATCCACCGTGTCGCCCTTCAGGCGGAAGTTGCCTGCCTTGGGGGCTATGTCGTTGCGCACGTAGAGGCCATCCACAAGGCGGCGCAACAGAACTGTTTGTGCAAGGCGTTGGCCCACGTGGAGTTCAATGACATTCTCGTAGAAAGCCGAGGGATTGCCCATACCATAAATGCACGAAACGGAGGAAACGACGATGACATCGTTGCGCCCCGAGAGGAGGGCCGAGGTGGCGGCGAGGCGCAGTTTGTCAATCTCTTCGTTGATGGCCAAGTCCTTTTCGATGTACGTATCGGTGGCGGCAATGTAGGCTTCGGGCTGATAGTAGTCGTAGTAGGAAACGTAGTATTCCACGGCATTGTGGGGGAAGAACGCCTTGAACTCCTGGTAGAGTTGTGCCGCCAGCGTCTTGTTGTGACTAAGCACCAAGGCGGGGCGACCCATTTGGGCAATGACGTTGGCAATGGTGAACGTCTTGCCCGAACCGGTCACACCGAGCAGGGTCTGGCCTTTCTGCCCAGCGCGAAGTCCTTCCACCAACTGGCGGATGGCTTCGGGCTGGTCGCCTGCGGGGGAATAGTCGGAAACAAGTTGGAAGGATTGCATCTTGCTGTTTGTGCGTTAGTATATAGGATGGGCTGAGGTAGATTTACCTGACTATCTTCTTCTGTCCGTTGGCGTCAATTTGAATGCCAGGCTGGTTGGGCTGTATGCGGCGGCCGCTGAGGTCGAACACAGGGCCTTGCTTTGTGCTCGTATTGGCGTGCTGGATGCCCGTGAGGGGAGCGGCAAGGTCCACGAGGACGGAGGCGGGATAGATGCGGCGCTTGTCGTAGTAGCCGCTGACGCTTGTGGCCATATCGGCTAGGGAGGGTTCAAGCACGCCGTAGAAATACACCTGCCCATTGGCCTTCACCGTGACGGGGCGTGTGGGGTCTATCAGTTCGGGATTGAGATAGACGCGGAGTTTGCCCGTATTGAGTGCCTTGCGGCTTTTGTTCCATCGCAGGTCAATACCGTCGCGCGTCTCCATGACTGTGTAGGAAACCTTGTCTATGGTGAGCGTGACCACGTTGTCGTTAATCATCTGCGTGTAGAAGACGCGGCCGCTCTTAGTGCCCAGCGGATTTTCTTCTTCCCAAAGGTTGAAGTAGCCTTGGCGCTTCTGTCCGTCCATGTCGAAATTCTCCCATTGCACATTCTTCGGATAAGGATTGCGCGAGGGCTGTTGTGCCAGCCAAGGTGTGGTTTCGTCGTAGGGAATCTTGTGGGCGCAGTCGGGCACAAGGGAGATGCTGTAGTTGAAAGCGTCGGGCCAGCCCGTCTTGAGTTTCTTGAAAGCCTGCTGGGCATAGGAGGTCAGCGTGCTGCGGTAGAATCCCGTGTCGTTGGCTCCCGTGCGGAGGTTGAAGGCCAGGTTGAAACAGTTTTCGGCCGGAGCGTTCTTCAGCGGCTCGCCGCCTGCCATCGGGCCAGCGCCAGCCAGGTAGTCGCCATAGAAGGAGGCGAGGCGCTGACTGCCATAAGCCCCCTCGGAAATGCCAATGAAGAAGAGGCGGTCGGGGTCAATGTCGGGGTTGAGCATGGCCAAGCGTATCAGTCGTTCCCAGGCGTATTGCTTTGACTTCTGCCACCAGCGGTAGTAGTCGCCCTCGTTGGGAATCTGCGGAATGAAATAGACGGAGGGCGCGTCCTCAAACTTGCGGCAGAGGTTGTAGGCCAAGGCAAACTCCTCGTCCTTTTCGCCTGAGCCGTGCAGGAAGATGTACATCGGATAGCCCGTTTCGGGACGATCGGATGCTTCGCCTTTATAACCAAAATAGAAGGGCATAATGGCACTAGGCTCGAGGTCTTCGGGCAAAATCCAGCGATTATAGTCCTCGTTCGTCAGCGGTGCAAGGGTGGGCAGACCATCTTCCACCAATTGAGCATTGGCCTGTTGCCAAGCGCGCCACACCATTTCCTGTGCGCTGCTCACGTCTGTCCAATCAATGGCGGAGAGGTCGGGCAGGCTGGGGTTCATGTCTAGCAGGTGGTGATAGAAATATTGAGTTAGGGCCTGTTCGTCGTCTGTCGTGTCGGCTAGGGTGGGGAGGGTCGGACAGAGCAGGGCGACCACGAGGAGAAACTTTAGGAGAAAGAGATTGCGCATGATGAGGGAGGAAAAGAGGTTATTCAAATACGAGAGTAATCTTGGTCGTCACGGTTTCGCCGTTGCGCTTGATGACGACTGCGGCTTGATTGTCCACGATGCCGTCGGTGAAGAACTGCAACTGGTCGCCGACATACGATTCACCGCCATAGGCCATCTCAGCGCGGCGCACGCGGCGGCCTTCTCCGCAGATAGTTGCGCTGAAGAGGTCCATTGCCATTTGCAGATAGCGGATAGAATTGACGTGGCCGTTGACGTCGAGGTCGCTGTAGCCAGCCGTGAGCGTATAGACGGGCTCCTTGGCTTTCACCACAACGCGGCTTGGTTCGGCAATGGGCACCTGTTCCTCGCAAACGTACTGGCTGATGTCGCCCTCGGGCAGGGTGGAGAGGTCGCGCGGGCGGCGTGTGTCTAGGTCAATGAGGGCCCAGGTGCTCAGGGCGTGGCCGAAAGGCTTGTCCGTGCCTGGGGCTTGGATGGAAAACAGGCGGTCAGTAAACTGGCGATAAACGCGCGTCACCCACGTTTCGATGGCATAGTCCTCGCCCGTGGCGGGCATGCGGTCCATTTCAATGACAAGGCGAGCCAGCACCCACACGTGGTTGCTGCGAATCATGTCCTTGAATCCAAAACCGCGGGCATCGGCGTGCATACCAGCACAACGGAGAATCTGATTGCCCAGCAGGCCCCAAGAGAGGTGGCCCGTGTGGTCTTCGGTGAAGGGTTCAACGCGATAGGCTGTAGAATCTTTTTCAGGTTTCATGGATATTGCTTGTTGATTGTTTCGGAAAAAGGGTGCGCCATATTATATATAGACGTTGCGGAAGGGTACACCATATTATATTATAGGACGAACCTTTGCTATTCGGACACCAGCATCTTGCGCAAACCGTTCAGCCCGTCTTCTTCGCCGACTACCCACATCGTGTCGCCAGCATGGATGACGTGGTTGCTCTGTGCGGTTGTGATGGTGCCGTCTGTGCCTTCCTCAAAGCCGACAATCATGCAGTGCCACGTGTCGCGGATGCCGCTCTCGGCCAGTGTGCGGCCCTCCAGCGGGCTATCGCTCGGAATCACGAGGCGGCGCAGTTGCAGACTGTGGTCGGAGTCGTTGGGCGTGGCGGGGGCCACTTCGCATTCCAAACGTTGCGAGAAGGCTTCCACGCCTGCATCATCGCCGATGATGTCAAGGCGGTCGCCAGGGAAGAGCATCGTATTGCCCGCAGGCGCATTGATGCGAATGTCGCCGCGGATGATGGCCGCGATGAGAATGCCGTCGGTGCGGCTGAAGTCAAGGTCGCGCAGCATCTTGCCGCCCCACAGCGAGTTATCGGGCAGGGTCACTTGGGCGATGTGCATATCGTGGCGGCCCAGACGGCGGGCATAGGCAGGGCCGTTGCTGTGCGCCTGTCCGTCCATCTGGCGCAGGCGCATATTTTGGCGGAGCGTCCTTTCCAGGCGGATGCTGACGTACTTCACGCGGCGCGAACGAATCATGACGGCCACGACGAGCAGGGCCACTACGCCAGTTCCCAGCATCGTCCACAGCGGATGGCGCTGCGTCCAAGCCGTTTGCGGTTGGATGACCAAGAGGATATTTCCCACAATGACGGTAGCCAACAGGAAGCGCACGGCCTTTGTCATCCACAACCCTAGGCGTGTCGCCTTGCCGCGTGCCTGGAGAATTTTCCAAGGGGCGGAATGGTTCTTGCGCATAACGATGGCGCGCAGAAAGGGCGAACAAACCAGCAATGCCAATGCGCTGCATACCAATCGGCCGCCAATACTGCCGAGCAAATGCGTCAGCAGGGGAAGGGCAAAACCGAGGAAGATAATCATCGTGGCAATGCTCAATGTCATATAAACGCCCGTTTGCAGAAGCAGGGCAGTGAGCAACTCGCGCCAGGGCGAGGGCTGGGCCAACGATGCCTGTTGCGAGGCTTTCCGACGGTTGCGCCGCTTCTTCCGTCTTGCTTGGCGGTGCTTGCTGAGCTCTCCCTGGGCTGTTTCAGCGGCACAGATGGCCACCTCCGCTGCAACATCTTCTGCGTCTTTAACGCTGTGGATTGGCTGTATGTCGGACTTGGGGATAAAGCGCTCCAAGAGATGATAGGCTGGCACAGCGGCACGGATAATATAGGGTGTCAGGAAGGTGGTAATAATTGAAACGGCCACCACAACGGGGTAGAGAAAACCATCCACCACCTGCAACGAAACACCCAGCGAGGCAATGATAAAGGCAAACTCACCAATCTGCGCCATCGAGAAACCGCACTGCATCGCCACCTTGAGTTGTTCGCCCGACAGAAGATAGGCCGTCGAGCCCAGGATGGTTTGCCCCAAGATGATGGCAAGGGTAATCAGACTAATCTCGGGCAGATATTCTACCAAGATTTGCGGGTCCACAAGCATACCAACGGACACGAAGAAGATGGCGCCAAACAAATCCTTGACAGGCGACACCACTTCTTCAATGCGTTCGGCCTCTATGGTTTCGGCCAGAATACTACCCATCATAAAGGCTCCAAAGGCGGTGCTATAGCCTGCCTTCGCCGCAATGACAACGAGCAGAAAGCACAGGCCGAGGCTGATAATTAGGAGTGTTTCGCGGTTGATCCATTTGATATTGCGGCGCAAGAAGGTCGGCACGATATACATCCCCACGATAAACCACAGAATAAGGAAGAAAGCCAGTTGGGCCAAACTGCCTACCAGCTCTATGCCATGAAAATCGCGCGAAACGGCCAAGGCCGTCAGCACCACCATGAGCAAAATGCCGAGGATGTCTTCCAGTATGAGCACACTCAGCACCGCGCCTGCAAATTTCTGCCTCCTCAGCCCCAAGTCGTCAAAGGCTTTATAGATAATCGTGGTGGACGACATAGCCAACATACCACCCAGAAACAGGCTGTTCATCCCCGACCAACCCATCAGGTGCCCCAGTCCGCTGCCAATGCCCATCATGCAAGCAATAATCATGCAGGCTGCCCCCACGGGAGCCACGCCCATCTTGAGAATCTTCTTGAACGAAAACTCCAGCCCGAGCGTGAACATGAGGAAGATGACGCCAATTTCGGACCACGTATTGATAGACGTCGTGTCCTCCACCGAAGGAGTATAGGGCATGTGCGGCCCTGCCAGAAAGCCTGCCACAATGTAGCCCAGCACCAAGGGCTGGCCAAGGCGCTTGAATATGAGTGTGACAACGCCTGCCACAATGAGGATGAGGGCGAGGTCGCTCAGAAGAGGGGCAATGTGGGTCATACGGGAAATGCAGTGCGAAGAAGATGTCCGAGAGACAATCCGCCAGTCATTGCCATCGCAAAGATATAGACGGGAAAGGATTAGGATGCTATTTGAATGCTGATAGAAAGTTATTAGAACCTACAATGAGGAATGGCCACTGAAAGGATAGGAAAAACGTATCAGAAAGCCAAGTGAACGTCAGACGAGCGTTGCTGGGCCTAGATAAGGCGCACACAAAAGTACAAAAAAAAGCGTCTCGCGCCCGCAGGACCGCCGATTTTTTGCCACTTCTGGCCTTCTAAGCCCCAAATGAAAAAGGAAATGCCCCATAATTATATATTGTCATCTAGTAAAAATCCAATCCGCCATACCGCTTTTTCAATTCTCGGCTTACCGTTTTCAATCTTCTTCCAACCATTTTCAATTTTCCACCGCCATTTTTCATTGCACCGCGGGCGCGACGCAGTGACTTTCTCTGACACTAAAACAGCCAAAGGCTTTGCAGGAACGAAAATTGCCGAATTTCTATCATGCGTACGCTCAAACCGGTTTCGTTTTTTTGGGGGGCTTCATAATCACTGAATGGTATTATCGACTTTTGAACTAAAAAAAGAATGTGATATAGTTGGCTTTTCTTTTTATAATTTTTACATTTGTGGGGCTTACAGAAAGATTCTCTCACCAAATTTTAATGAATAAACGACATAAACGATGAATTTTAAATGTCCCATTCTTCTGGCTGCCTGCTTGCTGGTGACGCCAGTGTTGCCCGACGCTTCTCCTTTGTGGGGAGAAACGCTTGGCGTAAATCAGTTTGACCCAGGAACTATCATTCGCAAGAAATTGGCGAATGCTGAACGACTAATGCGCGAGCAATATGACTTTAAGAACGCCCGCCAACTCATTGACGAGGTGCTGAAAATAGACCCAGATAATGCCAACGCGCTATCCCTTCTCAAGGAACTGAATGAACAGGTTAGTCTTGCTAGGCAGACGGAGCAGCAATTATACGAAGATGCTGTGGCCGCAAATACTTTGGTTGCTTTACAGGATTTTATTTCTAGCGGCCAATTCTGTATGTGAATATACAATTAGGGGCTGTGCCACTTGTGGTACAGCCCCTATTTGTTAGCGATGTTCGGAAACTTGGAGCTATTTGACGCGCACATTGCCATATCCAGGATTTCCGTTCTCATCCCAGGTCCCGACAAAAGTACCGTTTCTTCTAACCAGCGTGCCAGAACGAAAGTTTCCGTCAATGAAATATCCTGTTGTCTTTATCCATACTTGCCCAGGAGCGTAATACATCGTGCCTTTTCCATTGGGTTGGTCGTTTCTCCACTGGCCCACATATTTTTCGCCATTGGCATAGATCATTGTTCCTTGTCCAGACCTCTGGTCATCTTTCCACTGGCCCACATATTTAGCGCCACTTGCATAAGTGTATGTGCCTTGTCCATAGTACATGCCATCTTTCCATTGGCCCACATATTTTTGGCCATTTGCATAGGTCATTGTTCCCTGTCCATGGCACATGCCATCTTTCCACTGACCCACATATTTACCGCCATTAGCATAAGTGAATGTGCCTTGTCCATGGCACATGCCATCTTTCCATTGGCCCACATATTTATCGCCATTAGCATAGGTCATTGTTCCTTGTCCATGGCACATGCCATCTTTCCACTGACCCACATATTTTCTGCCATCAGCATAGGTCATTGTTCCCTGTCCATCCATCTTTCCATCTTTCCATTGACCCACATATTCGTTACCATCACCCCAATACATACTGCCTTGGCCATGAAAACGATCATTTACCCACTGACCTTCATATACTCCGAGGTCACAGACACACTTCCCTTGTCCTGTACGTTTGCCATTCTCGATTGCGCCTGTATAGATATATGACGCTCCTTCACTAGGGGTGACTTTCCATTCTTTTGCAATTCCCGTTAAAGCTTGACCATCCTTGAAAGTACCCACAAAGGAACCCGTCTTACTTCCACGGGCTTCGCCTTCGCCATCAGGTATCTCGCCCTTCAACTCTCCGATATAGGTGAAATTATCAGCGACAATTTTGCCCTTGACGCGCTCCAAACCAGTAGTATAATAAGGAGCTTCGAAGATAAAGGTTGTGCCGTTGGTATAAAAGATTCGCTTGATGGCGCGCACACCATTGATGTATTCAAAGGTCTGTTCTACCTCCTGTCCATCCACCTGTCCCGTAGCCGTTCCTTCGCCTGTGGGCACACCATCAACGACACGGTATGTAAAGGTGAGTTCTCCCACCTTCTCAGTCTGCTGTCCCGTCTTGCGGCCTTGGGCATCAATGACGCCCTTGAATACATTGCCGTTCGCCTCTTGGATGGTAATCTCGCCCGTAGTCACTCCGTTGCGGAAAGAACCTTCCAGCATGTCGCCATTGGGTTTCTGCAATTTTCCCCAGCCGTTGTAGGTGTCATTCTTGAAGCCTCCTATATAGTGGGTGCCATCGGCCGTGCAGCATTCTCCTTGTCCTTCGCGCTTTCCATTGACATAGCCACCGCGATACCAAGAGCCGTCAATGCCCTTCCAATATCCCTGACCATGGAAGTTCATTCCCTGCATGCCGCCAGTGTAGGATTCACCATTGGCATAGGCCGCTTCAAATTCGCCTGCGGGAGCTGTATTGGCAAAGTTGCCTTTCACAATAGAACCATCAGCCAGTTTGAGCAAGCCTTTGCCCTCCAGTTGTCCGAGCACCCAGTTGCCTTCGTAGGTGTCGCCGTTGGGCATAGTCATCTTGCCCAATCCGCTGGGCTTATACTTCTCCCAGTTGCCGCTATACGTGCGTCCGTCAGCGTAGGTATAGTCATGGATGCCCTTCTTGAACCCTGGCTTTTTGTCGGCCATTGCAGGGAGGGAAATCATTACTGAGAGAAAGAGGAGAAGGAGGTATCGTGTATTCATATTCGTTATAAATAAAGAACTTATCCAGCCTGGCAGAGAAAAAATACCAAGCAGTATTGTTAACGATGGACAAAGATAGTGAAAGGCGAGTGGAGAGCAAAATGAAAAAAGTTTTTTTTT
>SAMEA3663047__coassemble_652_pt1 | contig 12562 bp, 11 predicted proteins | sample SAMEA3663047__metabat2_low_PE_025 | metagenome-assembled genome bin SAMEA3663047 (sample SAMEA3663047) | pig gut metagenome | biome: pig gut; feature: pig-associated habitat; material: faeces | place: France | collected 2012
CTAATTCCTAATTCCTAATTCCTAATTCCTAATTCCTAATTCCTAATTCCTAATTGAAAACAATTCCTAATAAATAAAAGATATGAGTGAAATCAGAAATCTTCAGCCCCAAGCCATTTGGGAAAACTTCTACCTCTTGACACAAGTACCCCGTCCATCGGGCCACCTCCAGAAGATACAGCAGTTCCTGCTCGACTGGGCCAAACAGAAAGGCATCGAAGCCCATCTGGACAACGCGGGCAACGTGCGTATGTACAAGGCCGCCAGCCCTGGTATGGAAGATTGCAAGGTCGTGACCCTGCAAGGCCATATGGACATGGTGCCCCAGAAAACCGCTGATTCGGCCCACAACTTCGAGACCGACCCCATCGAAACCTACATCGACGGCGAATGGGTGCGCGCACGCAATACAACGCTCGGCGCAGATGATGGTATGGCCGTGGCCACGATTATGGCCATCATGGAGGACAATACGCTGAAGCACGGACCGCTGGAAGGATTCATCACTGCTGATGAAGAATCCACGATGGGCGGTGTGAACGATATGGAAGCAGGCAGCCTGAAGGGCGAAATCCTGCTCAACCTCGACAACGAGACCGAGGGCGAAATGATTATCGGTTCGGCCGGTGGCGTAAATCTCACCGCCACACTTGAATACAAGGAGGTGGAGACCGATGCCGAAGATGCCGCCGTGCGCGTGGTGCTGGGCCAACTGCTCGGTGGCCACAGCGGACTGGAAATCAACGAAGGCCGCGCCAACGCCAACAAACTCATGGCACGCCTCGTGCAGGATGCCATCGCCAACTTCGAAGCCCGTCTGGCCACATGGAAGGGCGGCAACATGCGCAACGCTATCCCGCGCGACGCCGAGGTGGTGCTGACGCTGCCGAAGGAGAACGTAGAAGCCTTCAAGGAAGTGGTGGCCGAATGGCGCGACACCTTCGTGGGCGAATACGGCAGCATCGAGAAGTCGCTCAGCCTGGAGGTGTTCGACACAGAACTTCCCGCCATGGAAGTGCCCGAAGAGGTGCAGGACAACCTGGTCAATGCGCTTTGCGCCTGCCACAACGGCGTGTTCCGCTTCATTCCCGAGGTGCCCAGCATCGTTGAGACGTCCTCCAACCTGGCCATCGTGGAGATTGCTGGCGGTCAGACGTTCTTCAAGGTGCTCATCCGCTCTTCCCGCGACAGTATGCGCGAAGCCCTGGGCGAAACCCTCGAGAGCGCCTTCGCCATGGCAGGCATGAAGGTGGAGTTCAGCGGCGACTATCCCGCTTGGCAGCCCAATCCGCAGAGCGAGATTGTGGCCCTGATGAAGGACGTATATCGCGAACTCTTTGGCGCGGAGAACCACGTGCAGGTCATCCACGCCGGTCTGGAGTGCGGCGTCATCGGCAGCAAGATGCCCGGAATGGATATGGTTAGCTTCGGCCCCACGCTGCGCAGCCCCCACACGCCCAACGAGCGTTGCTTCATCCCCAGCGTAGAGAAGTACTATCAGTTTGTGCTTGCCACACTGGAGCGCACGCCTAAGAAATAATTCCTATTCTTAAATCCCAGAAGTTCCGAGGAGACTAGGCAAGCACCATTGCCACTTGCCAGCCCGTTCGGAACTTCTGGGATTTTCTCTTCCCCACCCTTTCATTCCTTCCTCTATCTATGGCACAACCATGGCGACGTCTGCCCATTCAGATTCGGTTCAACGACGTGGACCGCTTGGGGCACGTCAACAACAATTCCTATTTCTCTTACTACGACCTCGGCAAGGAGGAGTATCTCAACAACATCCTGAAGGTGGACTACCACACGCAGGATGTGGCTCCCGTTATTGCGAATATCAATGCCGACTTCATTGAGCCCATCTTCTACGGCGACGAAATCGTGGTCGAGACCCGCGTCTGTCATGTCGGCCAGAAGAGTTTCACGCTCGAGCAGCAGGCTGTCAACGAACGCACGGGCCGCACAGTTTGCCGTTGCAAGACGGTGATGGTGTGTATCTCCATGAGCCAGCAGTGCTCTGTGGAAATTCCCGCCACCTATCGCGCAGCCTTCCTGGCCGAGCAGGCTCAGGCGAACGACTAATGCCGCTGCACCGCTCCCCTATCCGTTTCCGTTGACTATTATATAAGGAGTATCATGTCCATCCTATATACAAACCACATATCCGATTCCATTGGCGGCTGCGTGCTGAAAGAACGATACGACCGCATATTCCTCCTTGACGATACGCAGACCCACAAGCACTGCCTGCCTTTGCTGGCGGACTGGGTGGCTGCCAACGATGCGGAGGTGCTCACCATGGAGGCGGGCGATGTAGCCAAGAACCTTGACACCCTCGCCCGCATCTGGCAACAACTCACGGAGAAAGGGGCTAGTCGCCACTCGCTGCTCGTCAATCTGGGCGGCGGCGTAGTGACGGACTTAGGCGGATTCGCAGCAGCCACGTTCAAGCGCGGCATTGAGTTTATCAATATTCCCACCACCCTTCTCAGTATGGTCGATGCCGCTGTCGGTGGCAAGACGGGCATCAACTTTGCCGGGCTGAAGAACGAAATCGGTGCGTTCTGCCCTGCCGCCCACGTTGTCATTGACACGGTGTTTCTCCGCACACTCGACAACGCGAATATCTGCTCGGGCTATGCCGAAATGCTCAAGCACGCGCTGCTCCACAACGCCGAAATGTGGGCCGACCATCTCCAGCAGGATTTGCAGCATCCCGACTACGAGGCCCTCGGCCGCCTGGTGCAACAAAGCATTGACGTCAAGGAGCGCATCGTCAGCCAAGACCCGCACGAGAAGGGGTTGCGCAAGGCACTCAACCTCGGGCACACCTTCGGCCATGCCTTCGAGAGTCTGGCCCTCAGCCAAGGCCGCCCCGTGCTCCACGGCTACGCTGTGGCCTGGGGCATTGTCTGCGAACTCTACCTGAGCGCGGTGCTCCTCGGATTCCCCACGGCGCATCTCCATCAGACGGTGCGCTTCATCCGCGAGACCTACGGCCACCTCTCCTTCACCTGCAAGGACTACGACCGCCTGCTCGACTACATCCGCCACGACAAGAAGAACGTGGGCGGCCAAGTAAACTTCACCCTCCTCGCCGACATCGGCCAAATCCGCCTGGACTGCCACGCCAGTCGCGAGCAGATTTGCGAGGCGCTCGACTTCCTGCGCGAAGGGTAGAGGATTTAGGAATGAGGAATTAGGAATTAGGAATGAGGAATTAGGAAGATTGTTCTCCTCTCCTCTAAAATCCTCTAGTCTCCTCTAAAATTCTATGATAAGGCCAGCCCCAAGGCTGGCTATCGAGCCCACAGCCGCAGGCTGCAATGAAACAGGAAGCCCAAAGGGATTCCCTGAAACTAGAAACCGCAAGGCTTTGATAAAACCAGAAAACTTGCAGGGTTTTCATTGAAACGCTAACTCCATCGTCTATGTCTCCCACACTCAAAGGCACAATAGCCGGCCTCGTTGCCGCCATCTGCTACGGCCTCATCCCCCTCTTCACCATTCCCCTCAAGAATGGCGAAGCAATCCACCAGTTGAGCGATTGCTCCATTATGTTCTATCGCTTCGCACTGGCCACGGTGATTATCGCTGTGCTTATGCTTATGACACGGCGGAGTTTCAAGATTACGCGCGGCGAACTCGTCACGCTCACCTACCTGGCCTTTCTCTCGGACGGCAGTGCCCTGTTCCTAATTGACGGTTACAACTATCTGTCGAGCGGCGTAGCCACAACGATTCACTTTATGTATCCCGTGGTGACCACCATCATGATGATGGTCTTCTACAACGAGGCGCGCAAGGGGAGCACCCTGTTGGCCGTCTTGCTGGCCGTGGTCGGCGTGGGCGTATTGTCGTGGCAGAGCAACGGAGAGACGAGCCTGCACGGCGTTATTATCGAACTCATCAGCGCGTGCTGCTACGCCTTCTACCTGATACGCGTCAATCGCAGCCGCGTCCGCAATATGGACGGTATGAAACTGACCTTCTACGTCATGGGTATCGGTGCGCTCATCTTTGGTGCCGAAGCCTTGCGTCAGGATGAGTTTCAGATGATTACCACCTCGGTTCAGGCCAGCCACCTGCTTTTGCTCGGCATTGTATGTACGGTGGTGACGAATCTCTGTCTAGTCATGGCCGTCCAGCGAATCGGCTCGACGATGACTGCTGTGCTCGGCGCACTTGAACCTCTGACGGCCGTAGCCCTCGGTTGCTTATTGATGGGCGAGGATATCACGCTCAACGTAGTGCTGGGCATCTGCTTGATTATTCCTTCGGTGATTATCATCATCTTCACTCGCGCCAAGCATTCTTCTGCCGCTTGACGCCTTTCCCCTGCTATTCCTATGATCCGTCTGCTGACTTCCCTTCTCCTGTTTCTCCTTGCCGCTTGCCTGTCGGGCCAAACGGTGATTGACCTCAAGCGAGGCGGTGGTGTGCGCGCCAAGACGGTGGATGACTATCGGCGCGACGATTCCGATATGAGCCGCCGCGTACGCGAAGATTCCATTGCCTACAACGATTGTCTGACGCGCGCCTTCAATGCCCTCTATCGCGATTCGCTCGATCAGGCAGAAGAATTGCTCAACAACGCTCTCTCGCTTCGTCCCGCAGCACCTAGCAACTACATCGTGCGCCACTACTTGGCCCGCATCAGTATGGCGCGCGGCCGATATGCCGATGCCGTTCAGAGGCTGACGGCCCTGCTGCGCGAGCGTCCCGAAGACCGCGAGGTGAGAAGCGAGCGCGCCTCCTGCTATATCGAAAGCAGCAACCCGCAGGCAGCCCTCGAAGACTGCAATGTACTCCTTGTCAGTCCGCCCACGGAGGCCGAGCACACGCATGCCCTCTTCCTGCGCATTGCAGCCTACCACCTCCTGCGCGAAACGGACAAGGCGCTGGCGGATGTTCAAATCATTCTCCAACTGGACCCTGCCAACAAAAGTGCTACGCTCCTGCAAGCCACCCTCCTCGCCGAGAAGGGACAGACAGCGGAAGCAATGAACCGCTACAACCTCTACGTCTCCGCCCACCGCGATGATGCCGATGGCTATGCTGCCCGCGCCGAACTGGAAGTGAAGCAGGAAATGTGGCAAGCCGCCCGCGCCGACTACGACGAGGCCCTCCGCATCCGCCCTGGCGACACTGCCCTGCTGCTGGCCCGTGCTAATGTGCTCGAACGCCTCGGTCTGAAAACCTTGGCCAAGCGCGACCGCGAAGCGGCCAAGTGCAAATAAGGTCAGCGGTATAACTCTGCTTCATGGAAGAGATTGCAAGACAACAGCAAAACATATCCATCATACATGGAGGGAGGTATGGGAATGTGAGCAGATAGTCGCAAAATTTGCGACACCCAAGAAAAGAAGAATGGCATTCTGTATGCTGCAGACGGCAGAAAGCATATAGCAGACAATACCCTTGTGCCTTGTAACTGATGACTGCCGAGAGCCGCACGGAAGAAAAAGATATGATGGTGAAAGTGGTGATCCGTCAATAAAGGAAATCTATAAGTACATCAGATATGCAAGACCTAGATAAATGTACTCCGCTCGGCAATTTCCAAGCAACCTCTGATTGCCCTAGCTTAAACGGTAATTTTGCTGCAATAGATTTTGAGACAGCCAATAATGAGCGCTCGTCGGTTTGCGCTGTTGGCGTAGTGATAGTGAGGGGTGGGGAGATAGTGGATAAGTTCTATTCACTCATCAAACCCGAACCAGAGTATTATAATTACTGGTGCAGTCAGGTGCATGGCTTATGTGCCGATGACACAGATAAAGCACCAATATTCCCCGAAGTATGGAAGCAGATTGAACCTCTCATTGAGGGATTGCCGTTGGTGGCTCACAACAAGGCTTTTGACGAGAGTTGTCTGAAAGCTGTCTTCCGCGTTTATCAGATGGACTATCCCGACTACGAATTTTATTGCACCTGCATCGCCTCACGCAAGCGTTGGCCAGGAGGACATCACAACCTCGACATCATCGCCGCTCGCTGCGGGTATGACTTGAAGAATCATCACCACGCCTTGGCGGATGCAGAGGCTTGTGCGTGGATAGCAAGAAAGATATTATAAGGTAAGTTCTATAACTTAGTTTTAATGGGAATATGACTATAAAAAGCAATAGCGATTTCAAGAGTTGGGTGTCGCAGTTGAAGCAAGATATCCGCAGTGCTCAAATTAGGGCGGCAATCAAAGTAAATACAGAATTGCTCCGCCTCTATTGGCGCATGGGTGCAGAAATATTTGAGAAGCAGAAAACCTCCTCTTGGGGAGATGGCTGGCTGAAAGAACTAAGCTATGAACTTATGGCTGAGTTTCCAGATATGAAAGGGTTCTCGCTGAGAAATCTGCAATACATCAAACAATGGTATCTATTTTATAACCAAGAAAATACAATTGTGCAACAAGCTGTTGCACAATTAGACGACGATAAGAGCCAAGCATCTGTTGCACAAATCAGCGAGGAAATTTTCTTTTCCGTTCCATGGGGACATCATTTGTATATCATATCGCAGTGCAAGGAAGTAAGTCGTGCCGTTTTCTATCTGAAAAAGACCGTAGAAAATGGTTGGAGCCGTGCTGTTCTGCTGAATTACCTTGATACCAACCTATATGAGCGACAGGGAAAAGCGGTGAACAATTTCAAAAGATTGTTGGCAAACCCGCAAAGCGAACTGGCTGCTCAAACATTGAAGGACCCTTATAATTTCGATTTCCTTACGATTGACGGTGAATACAGAGAGCGCGAGTTGGAACAAGCCATTACGCACAACGTTACTCGTTTCTTACTGGAATTAGGCACTGGCTTTGCTTTTGTCGGAAGTCAAGTCCCTTTGCAAGTGGGGGAAGACACCGTATATCCCGACTTGCTTTTCTATCATTTGGAACTGCAATGCTATGTCGTCGTAGAGTTGAAGGTCACAAAATTCAAAGGAGAGCATTTGGGGCAATTAGGGTTGTATGTGAGTGCCGTCAACCACAGCAAGAAAAAACCGACTGACAATCCAACCATCGGATTGATCATCTGCAAGACGAAGAATAACGTGATGGCACAATACGCCCTTGAATCAACAAATCAGCCGATAGGTATCTCTGAATATCAGTTGTCCAAACTTATGCCAGAACATATCCAAAGCCAGTTGCCTACTATTGAAGATATAGAGGCCACGCTTTCTGATCATTGCGAAGAGGCGAATTCCTGAAATCGCAATAGGTGACAGCCTGTCATACAGATATTAAATGAATAAAAACCAATATTTCGTAAATGCTCATTGAAACCACTCAATATATATATGAAACATCTCCTACCGCTTCTTCTGCTCGTTGCCGCCGCCACGCCGACCCTTCATGCCCAAGACTGCGCCAGCGAGTTTGAGAACCTGTTCTACGACACGCAGTTGCCCGCCGGTTCGCGAGAGATTCGCGCTGTCTGGCTGACCACTATCATGGGTCTCGACTGGCCACAACGACCCGCTCGCACCGAAAGCGAATCGGCCCAACAGCGCAAAGCACTCACCGATATACTTGACAAGTACGTGGAGGCTGGCATCAACACCGTCCTCTTCCAAACCCGCGTGCGCAGCACCACGATGTTCCCTTCCGATATGGAGCCTTGGGACGGCATCCTCACGGGCGAACCTGGGCGCGCTCCTTCGTACGACCCTTTGCAATTCGCCATTGACGAATGCCACAAGCGCGGGCTCGAGATTCACGCCTGGATTGTGGCCTTCCCCATCTGCAAGACTGACGTCTGCAAGAAGTTGGGCAGCCGCGCCCTGCCCCACCAGCGTCCCGAACTCTGTCAACTGTGTGGCGACAAGTGGGTGATGGACCCTGGTGTGCCCGAGACGGGTGAATATCTCGCCCGTTTCTGTGCGGAGGTGACGCGCAAGTACGACATTGACGGCCTGCATTTCGACTATATCCGTTACCCTGAAAAATCCTGGGGATTCAGGGACGACAAGACCTACGCCAAATACGGCAACGGGCAACCCAAGGCGCAATGGCGACGCGACAATGTGACCCGCTGCGTGCGCCTGATTCACGACACGGTCAAGGCCATCAAGCCCTGGGTGCGACTGAGTTGCAGCCCCGTAGGCAAGTATGCCGACCTGCCGCGCCAGAGCAGTTCGGGATGGAATGCGCGCGATGCCGTCTCGCAGGATGCCAAACTGTGGTTGCGCGAGGGACTGATGGATATGGTCTTCCCGATGATGTACTTCGATGGGCGGCATTTCTATCCCTTCGTGGTGGATTGGAATGAGGAGAGCGGTGGCCGCCCCATCGTGCCTGGCCTCGGTGCTTACCTGCTCTCGGGCAAAGAGCGCGGCTGGTCGCTCAACGTCATCCGCCGACAGATGAACGTCAGCCGACAAGTGGGCTGCGGCGGGCAATGTATGTTCCGCTCGGAATCGTTCACGGACAATACGAAAGGCCTCTACGATTTCCTCGCCCGCCAATTCTATCGCCATCCCGCCCTTCCGCCTGCCGTGGAAGGGGCAACGGCCCTGCCCACTCCGCCCACCAACTGCACAGCCCAGCTCGAAAAACACTCGCTTCGCTTCCACTGGACAGCCGTAGCCCCTGCCCGCTCTGCTGAATACGCCCGCGCCGCCCGCTACCACCTCTATGCCTGTCCGTCGGACACCTTCCGCATCGCGGAGGCCCACCGCATTGCCACGAACATCGAAGGCACGGAGTTTATCTACACCCCCGCGCTCCCCGCCAACCTTCACCAGAAATTCTTCATCACGACTTTCGACGCCTTCAACAACGAGAGCGAAGCCGCCCGCGTGGAAATTATTTATTAGAGCAGGCACACCAGGCACAGGCAACGCCAACTGGCAGCAGATAACCGCGCCCGTTCCAGGCCCTCCGCTACCATTCTCCGCTCGTCTTCTAAACTATACTATTTATCATCCAAATTCTTTATGCTAACCGCAGACAACCTGACCGTAGAGTTCTCCGGCACTACCCTTTTCAGTAATATTTCCTTCGTCATCAACGAGAAAGACCGCATCGCCCTGATGGGCAAGAACGGCGCGGGCAAGAGCACGCTTCTCAAGATTCTCGCCGGTGTGCGCCAGCCCACACGCGGCACCGTCTCGGCCCCCAAGGGCACTGTTGTAGCCTATCTGCCGCAGCACCTGATGACCGAAGACGGGCGCACCGTGTTTGAAGAAGCCTCGCAAGCCTTCGCCCATCTGCGCGAGATGGAGGGCGAGATAGAGAAACTCAATCGCCAACTTGCCGAGCGCACGGACTACGAGAGCGATGAATATATGGCACTCATCGAAGAGGTGGCCACGAAGAGCGAGAAGTTCTACGCCATTGATATGACGCACTTTGAGGAAGACGTGGAGAAGACCCTCCTCGGCCTAGGCTTTGAGCGCACGGATTTCAATCGCCAAACGTCCGAGTTTTCGGGCGGATGGCGAATGCGCATTGAGTTGGCCAAGATGCTGTTGCAGAATCCCGACGTGCTACTCCTTGACGAGCCGACCAACCATCTGGACATTGAGAGTATCGGCTGGCTCGAGGATTTCCTCGTCAGCAATGGCAAGGCCGTGGTCGTCATTAGCCACGACCGCAAGTTTGTGGACAATATCACCACGCGCACCATCGAAGTGACGATGGGACGTATCTACGACTACAAGGTCAACTATTCCCACTACCTGCAACTGCGCGCCGAGCGCCGCGAACAACAGATGAAGCAATGGGAGGAGCAACAGAAGATGATTCAGGAGACGAAGGATTTCATCGAACGCTTTAAGGGCACTTACTCCAAGACTTTCCAGGTGCAGAGCCGTGTCAAGATGCTCGAGAAACTGGAACTCGTCGAGGTAGATGAGGAGGACACCTCGGCCCTGCGCCTGAAGTTTCCGCCCTCTCCGCGCTCGGGCCAATACCCCGTGATGATGGACGGCGTGGGCAAGGCTTTCGGCGAGAAGCGTATCTTCTCCAACGTCGGCCTGACCATCGAGCGCGGCGACAAAGTGGCCTTCGTGGGCCGCAACGGCGAAGGCAAATCCACGCTCGTCAAATGTATTATGGGCCAACTGGAGCACGAGGGCACGCTGACGCTCGGCCACAACGTGCAGATAGGCTATTTCGCACAGAATCAGGCCTCGCTGCTCGACGAGAACCTGACCGTTTATCAGACCATAGACGATGTAGCGAAGGGCGAGATCCGCAATAAGATTCGCGACCTGCTCGGCGCGTTTATGTTTGGCGGCGAGGCCAGCACGAAGAAGGTGAAGGTGCTCTCGGGCGGCGAGCGCACCCGCCTGGCCCTGATGAAACTCCTGCTCGAGCCCGTCAATTTCCTCATCCTTGACGAACCGACCAACCATCTTGACCTCAAGACGAAGGACATCCTCAAGCAGGCGCTCCAGGACTTCGACGGCACGCTCATCTGCGTCAGCCACGACCGCGACTTCCTCGATGGCCTTGTCACGAAGGTCTATGAATTTGGCCATGGCCGCGTCCGCGAGCACCTCTGCGGTATCTACGAATTTCTGGAAACGAAAAAGGCCGAAGAACTTCAGGCACTGGGCATCCGCGGATAATAAGGGCCTTGGGCTTCCGCACATAAGGATGAAGGAATCACCAGCATCGCTGAATATCCCAAAGCCTCCAGCCGCCGCTCAAGAGCCTTTTGCTTGTGGAAGCTCAAATTCCCCATCTTCCGGGACATTCCCATTTCAAAAAAACCAAATTATGTATATACGTCAAGTCTCATTTCTAATCATGCTTTGTTCTTCCGTCATGGCCTTTGCTCAAAAGGCTTATTTGTCTGTGACGGTAAATCCTATTGACGCAATTACGGAATCCACACTCACACAGGCCCGTGTGTCTCTCATTTCTACAATCGACAGTACCGAAGTCGATACGTTTAGGCGTATCACGATTTTAGGCGATGTGATAAAACGGTATACGTATGTTTACGACAATAGTCACGCAACATTGCCATTCAAGCGTATCGTTCGCGTAGAAAGTGAAGGATATGAAACATTATATTATGACTTGAACATACTCCCTTCGGAAGCGAAACACGGTGAAGTGGCTCACAATATTGGGGATATACGATGACATAGAGAAAGGAATCATAATTTAAATGAAGCGACAGTGACAGCCTCGCGAATCATGATGGTGATGAAAGGTGATACGCTCGTCTATGATGCCAATGCTTTCCAACTGGCAGAAGGCTCCATGCTTGACGAACTCATCAGGCAACTTCCCGGTGTGCGCCTGGAATCGGGCGGGCGCATCACGGTAAACGGGCACTTCGTCAGCAGCCTGTTGGTTAATGGAAAGGACTTCTTCAACGGTGACCCCAAAGTAGCCCTGCAAAACCTTCCTGCCTATATGGTAAACAAGGTAAAGACTTATCAAAAAACGCCGGATGATGCTTACCTGACGCGCTCACCCGACGAAAAGGGACCGCGCATGGATGACCCCTGGGTGCTGGATGTGGCCCTGAAACCACAGTATGCACAGAGCTATATTGCCAATGCCGAGTTGGCCCATTCGGTATATTGTTTGTATTTTTGCACTTACAAAAGGGACTTATCATTATGACCCATCAACCAAACAAGCAATTCAACACATACAAGGAGGGACTCGATTTGGAGTTCCTGCGAGAGTACTGCATGGAGCATGGGGAACGGCGAACGTTCCTGCGGGGCGAGACGCTGGAGGAGGCGGGAGAGCCGGCACAGTGGGTGGCCTTCGTGGAGCAGGGCTGCTTCAAGTACATGGTGCACAACAACGAGGAGGACAAGGAATACTGCACGGGCTTCGCCTTCGAGGGCGAGTTCGTGGCCGACTTCCCCTATTGCCTCGACGGCGACGTGTCGGAGGTGAGCATTATGGCGGACATGCCCTGCGAGGTGCGCATCATCAGCGGACGCGAGCTGCAAGCACTGTTCGACAGCGACCCGAAGATGATGCTCCACAACGTGCGGATACTGAAGAACCTGTTCAAGATGGTCTATGGGCGCGACCTCGACCACTACCGCTACACCGCCCGCAGCCGCTACCGTCGGCTCATCGACCGCTGTCCGCAGGTGGTGCAGATGCTCTCGCTGAAGGACATCGCCTCGTTCCTCAACATCACACCCAGCTATCTGAGCACACTCCGCAAGGAAATGACGTACGAAACGAGAGCAGAGGGCAAGCGTGCTTGCACTCTGCCTCGTAAGAAGGAATAAGACGCAGTCAACTCACCTTCGGCAAAGAGAAATAACACACGTTTTTGGCTCAAATCATTGCGGTTTGAGCCTTTATTTTCAGATTTTTCTTTAACTAGTTTTAGAGTTGCACCCTCGGCGACCTGTTTCCGGGATTCGCCGAGTCGTTTTTTATGCTGTTTTTTGTTGTTTTGCAATCGAATGGTTGCGAAGATTGGCTGCACCTCGGCATAAGAACACGTTCTTCTGTTCTCGGTTTGCACAATCTTTGTAGTCGTAAATCCATAAAATAAGCAAAGTAATGAAAGTAATGAAAGTACTAAACATCATCATTTTTCTTTGTGTATGCTGTTTGAACGCGAAT
>SAMEA3663047__coassemble_656_pt1 | contig 12515 bp, 8 predicted proteins | sample SAMEA3663047__metabat2_low_PE_025 | metagenome-assembled genome bin SAMEA3663047 (sample SAMEA3663047) | pig gut metagenome | biome: pig gut; feature: pig-associated habitat; material: faeces | place: France | collected 2012
TACAAAGATAATACATTTTTCGGCGAAATGCAAATCCATTTAACATATCGCAACACGCTGCGAAATGTTAAAAGACGAGTTTTGCACACCTGAGGGCTCGCGATGTATTATATTACGAGGGCGAGAATATTGCGGTTATTCTGGTGGCCTATTTAATCTCTGTGGTGCGAGGATTTTGTGGGTGTACAACTCGTTTACAGGGTAAAGGTTGGGTCTATAAATTAGTTCCAATGGAAGGCAGGGTTTCTTTTCTGCTTGGATGTCTTCACGCCTCTCGCGCCGTATCTTTCTGTTTTTCATTCAGTCACGTAGTCCGCTACGCTCCTTTGTGGAAAACAAAAACATCCGGCACGATAGCCGCGAATCCATCGCAAGCTAATTTATAGAACCTACCTAAATAAAATGGGAGCAAGCTTATCAACAGAGTGCGTCAATAGGTTGGCGCACCACTTTGCCTAAGGTGAAATCATATTGGGCCACCACTTCGCTGAGTTGCGTCTGAAAAACGCTGGCGATACTGCCTACAAAATGGATCGGGGGTTGTGCGGTTGTGTATGCTAGATAGGCGAGCACATTGCGCCGAATAAAGCGATGGAACTCATCACGTATTAGTTCCTGAATCTCAGTGCGGTGTATGTTTTTACTCAAGAAAGGCGTAAAACTTGCCAAGTACTGGTTTGGGGCAGACGTTCTGTACACCCTACGTATGAGTTCATCCATCGTCAGCGGGTAATCCAACAGAAAATCCTTGCACAAATCTTCGGGCAGTTGGCCTTTGAAAATATCACCTATAAGGCGGCGTCCCAATACAGCGCCGCTCCCCTCATCGCCTAATATAAACCCAAGAGCAGGCGTTTGCTGCGAAATCTGCTGGCCATCATAGAGGCAACTATTTGCTCCTGTCCCGAGGATGCAGACGATTCCTGAGTTGTTGCCGCAGAGCATACGGGCGGCCCCTAACATATCCGATTCCACCGCAATATTGCGTGCGCCAACGACCTCGCCCAGAAGGTTTTTCATCCTTTCAGCCGCCTCGCCACGACAACCTGCCCCATAAAAATCCACCTGTTCTATCAGGAGGCCTTCTACCTGCGGAAGAAGCTGTGTGGCCAGGATATGGCGGATTTCGTCATCCGTAAGCAGGGAGGGATTCATACCATCGGTGTGAAAGCGCAAGGCATCGCCTTGGTTATCGCGGAGGAGCCAATCCGTCTTGGTGCTGCCAGCATCAGCTAATAATGTTTTCATAAGTTGTTGACGTTAATTCTAGGGATGGTAAAAAAATTAGGTTAGGAAGCGCGTTTTCGGCATCGTATCCAAGAGAGAAGGAAGAAAACGCCACGCAGCAATCGCAAAAGTACGACTTTTCTATCTTGGAAACGCGCAGACCCATATCTTTTTTATAACTTTGCCGTGATTTTTCGCCCAGGGCGGAAGATTCACACCCCAACTATCGTATAATCTTCTTGTTTCTCCTTGCAATATATGCATTTTTTTCCAGGCTTAGCCCACACCATATTCCGCCATATTTGCGTTGGAATCGCCACTATTTGCGCCCTACCCTTTACATTCGCCCAAACCACCACAGGAATGCCAGCAGGCCTCACGGACAGCACCTTGCGCATTGACTATTGTTTCAGTGGAACCGACAATAGTTGCCACATTTCCATAGCCGAGCAGCGCGTTTCGGCAGGTTGGGCTGGCCGCCGCGTCAATATGGACCACCATTATCTTGGAGGCAACGGCACCATCACCCTCAAGGATGCTCGGGATGGCCGGACCCTTTACGTCAACACCTTCTCCACCTTGTTTCAAGAATGGCAAGCCACAGAAGAAGCCACGCGTGTCAGCAAAGCCTTTGAGAATGTATTCCTATTGCCTATGCCCAAGGACACCGCGATTGTCGAAGTAACCCTCCGCGACCTGCAAGGACGCACCACGGCCACGCACTGCCACCTGGTCAATCCGCGCGACATCTTGATTCGCCCCATTTCATCAGAAAAGCCCCTTCCTCATCGCTACCTCTTGCGCTCGCCCCAGATGGAGTCGGCCATAGACATTGCCATTGTGGCTGAGGGGTATACGGAAGCCGAAATGCCTCAATTCTACCAACACGCCGAGGAAGCACTTGATGCCTTGCTCTCGCACGAACCTTTTGGCAGTCTGAGGGATAAATTCAACGTTGTGGCAGTGGCCGCGCCCTCCACAGAAAGCGGTGTGAGCATCCCATCCCAACACACGTGGCGCAAGACTGCGGTGAGCTCTCACTTTGATACTTTTTACAGTGCGCGCTATCTGACAACGCTACACCTCCGACAACTGCACGATTTGCTGGCAGGCATTCCCTACGAGCATATTATTATATTGGCCAATACGGACCACTATGGCGGTGGCGGCATCTATAACAGTTACACCCTGACAACGGCACGCCATGCAGCCTTCCGCCCTGTCGTGGTGCATGAGTTTGGCCACAGCTTTGCTGGTTTGGCCGATGAATATTACTACGACGACCAATACGTGGAGTATTATTATCCCCACATTGAGCCTTGGGAGCACAACATCACTACGATGAAGAATTTCAGTGCCAAGTGGGAAGATATGTTGCCTAAAGAGAACGCACAGAAGCGAACTGGGAAAAAGAAGAGAGCCCAACAGGAAATTTCGCCGCTTGACACCGAAGCTATCGGCGTCTATGAGGGTGCAGGCTATCAGTCGAAAGGCGTATATCGCTCCACGCCCAACTGTCGCATGAAGACGAACGAGGCCGCAGCCTTCTGTCCTGTATGTCGCCGAAGCATCCAGCGGCTCGTTCAATTCTATACCGAAGCTGGGCACTAGGACGTTCAAAGCCCCCCAGTGCCATCCCACATATTTACGACTATAAGCAGATTCACACACCCATGCCCAAGAATACCACATCCCCATCCAATAACAATACCACCAGAAAGAGAAAACGCCCCTCCGCTTCGGCCAGGAAAAGAGGTAGTAAGGGCGCAAGCAAAACGCCAGTCCGCAAAGGATTCGGTGATTATATGCGTATGCTACGCGAAGCCTGGCGAGGCGAAATGCTCCGCTTCGTCATCGGTTTGTTGGTACTCGTCTATGGCTTTATCATGTTGATTTCCTTCACCTCCCACTTTGTGACGGGCATCAAGGAGCAGACAGCCTTTGAATCGGGCGAAATTGACAAGGCACAGAATGTTTGCGGTTCGCTCGGTGCTTATACGGCCAACTATTTCATGGACCAATGTTTCGGTGTCTTCGCCTATCTTATTGCCATCTTTGCGCTGGCACTGGGCATCAAGTTGCTGGGAGCCTATCGCGTGCGCCTTTGGAAATGGTTTATCAACTGTGCAATTTTAATGGTGTGGGGCAGTACGACCCTTTGCCTTGTGGAGGAACAATTCCTAGCAGAAAATCATCTGCTTTTCGGCGAAGTGACCTTCCATGCGGGCGGTTTGCATGGCGTTGATACTTGCCATCTGTTGATAAATCTGGTAGGCGTGCCAGGCACCTATATCCTCTTGCTTACACTGGCCATCCTGTATATGTGCTACCTGAGTAGCGAGACCATCAACCTTGTTCGCAAAGCACTCAAACCGCAAGACCTTATTCGCGATAAGGTGAATACACCCTCGTGGTGGTCGCGCCTCTGGTCGCGCCGCAATGCGGACGAAGAAGAGGAGGAATACGAGGACGAAGAAGACAATAACATCGCCATGGCAGAGCGCATACCCACAGGCGATGAAAAAGGAGAAGAAGAGGAAAAAGAGTTTGAAGACCGCTCAACCTACAGCATCAGTATGAGTACGCAAGTGGGCGATGCAGAAGGCTCAACCCTCACCATTGCCACCTCGCCCGACACCGAAGAAAAGAAGGACGACATGGAGCTCCAGATTGAGGAAGCAGCATCGGAAGATGAAGCAAACGGAGATTTGGTGGCAGAACCTTTGAAAGACCTTGAACCCTACGACCCACGCAAGGATTTGGAGAATTATAAGTTCCCCGAACTCGAATTACTAAAGAAGTATGCCGACAATGGCCCAGCCATTGATATGGTGGAACAGAATGCCAACAAAGACCGCATTCTGAGTGTACTGAAAAGCTTTGGCGTAGAAATCTCCAATATCAACGCGACCATAGGCCCAACTATCACACTCTACGAAATCACTCCTGCACAAGGTGTGCGTATCTCGAAGATTCGCAACCTGGAGGATGACATCGCCTTGAGCCTTTCGGCACTAGGCATCCGTATTATTGCACCGATTCCCGGTAAGGGCACTATCGGAATAGAGGTACCCAACAAGAATCCGCGTATCGTGTCAATGGAAAATATCCTGAACACGAAGAAATTCCAGGAATCCACCTACGAACTACCTATTGCGCTTGGCAGAACCATCACCAACGAAGTATTTATGGTGGACCTGGCCAAAATGCCCCACCTGCTGGTGGCTGGTGCTACAGGACAAGGTAAATCCGTTGGCCTCAATGCCATCATCACCTCCTTATTATATAAGAAGCATCCAGCCGAACTGAAATTCGTCATGGTTGACCCGAAAAAGGTGGAGTTTAGTGTATACTCGCCCATTGAGAACCATTTCCTCGCAAAGATACCTGGCGAAGCCGACCCCATCATCACGGATGTGACGAAGGTTGTACAGACACTGAAGAGCCTCTGCCAGTTGATGGACCACCGCTATGACCTCCTGAAGAAAGCGCGCGTGCGTAATATAAAAGAATATAACGCCAAATTTAAGGCGCGCCAGCTCAACCCCGAGAATGGCCATGAGTTCATGCCCTATATCGTTGTCATCATTGACGAGTTTGGCGACCTCATCATGACCGCAGGCAAGGAGGTAGAGCTTCCCATTGCTCGTATTGCCCAATTGGCGCGCGCCGTCGGTATGCACATGGTTATTGCCACCCAGCGCCCGACCACCAATATTATTACAGGTACGATTAAGGCCAACTTCCCCGCTCGTATGGCCTTTAAGGTGATGTCGCAGATTGACAGCCGCACCATTCTTGACCGCAATGGTGCCAACCAGTTGGTAGGCCGCGGCGATATGCTCTTTATGTCGGGCGTTGACCCCGTACGTGTGCAGTGCGCCTTCGTTGACACACCCGAGGTTGAACGTATCAACAGTTTTATCTGCACACAGCAGGGATACCTTTCTGCCTTCGAATTGCCCGAGCCATTGAGCGAAGGTGACGGAGACGGTGGCAGCAGCAACCAACTTGATGCTGGCGAAATTGACCCCATGTTCTTGGAAGCCGCACGTCTGATTGTGGTTCACCAACTGGGCTCAACCTCCTTGATTCAGCGCAAATTCTCGATTGGTTACAACCGCGCAGGGCGCTTGATGGACCAAATGGAACGTGCCGGCATCGTTGGACCCAGCCGTGGTGCCAAACCGCGCGAAGTGCTCATTGCAGACGAAACGGAACTGGAGGCTAAATACCAGAGTCTGCTGTAAGGCCCAGTAATCAAAGAAACTATCACCCTGGCACAAGTGTTCAAGAGAAATCGTTGCAGGCGCATCACGCGCATCAGGATATACATCTCAAACTACTAAGAAAATGAAGAATCGAATTTTAACCATCCTGCTCAGCATGGCAGCAATTCTCCCCATGACCACCATGGCTCAGAGCGCTATGCAAATTATGGATAAAACTGCCGCTAAGCTGAAAAGCAGCGGCGGTATTCAGGCTTCGTTCACTGCCACCCAATTCAAGAAAACCACCGAAGGACAAAGCGTCAATGGAAAAATTGATATCTCGGGCAAATGTTTCTACATGAACTCCCAGCAAATGTCCAGTTGGTTTGACGGCAAGACACAGTGGACCATGATTGCTGGCAGTGGCGAGGTAAACGTTTCTACTCCCACCGCACAAGAGTTGCAACAAATGAACCCCTATCAATTTGTTGACCTCTACAAATCTGGATATTCAGCCAGCGTCACCAATTACCAGTATGAAGGCAAAAGCTGCCACAATGTTCGCCTGGTGGCGAAGAAGAAAGGGAAGGAGATTCAGGAAATGCGCATCGTCATTGACAAGAACACCTATCTCCCCTACTCCATCCGCATCCTCCAGAAGAACGGTGACTGGTTTCGCCTGCGCGTTACTGGCATCAAGACAGGCCAGAAATGGAACCAGAGTCATTTCCAGTTTAGCCCGAAGGATCATCCCAACATTGAGGTGATTGACCTCAGATAACTGGAATCGTACAAATCCCCTCGCTCATTCAATCGTAAACCTATCACACACATACCTATTTATATATGGAAACTATCCGTTGCCTTATTCTGGGTTCTGGCCCTGCTGGCTATACAGCAGCTATCTACGCTGGCCGTGCTGGTATTACCCCCGTTGTATTTGAAGGGCTTCAGCCCGGAGGTCAGTTGACCACAACCACCGAAATTGAAAATTTCCCTGGCTATCCCGATGGAATTGATGCAAACGAAATGATGGACGACCTGCGTCGCCAGGCCGAGCGCTTTGGAGCTGAAATCCGCAGTGCCATCTGCACGCAGGCCGATTTGAGTCAGACTCCTTACAAACTCACCTTTGATGATGGCAGTCAGGTGGCTTGCCACACGCTCATCATTGCAACAGGTGCCTCGGCCAAGTATCTGGGACTCGCCGACGAAGAGAAATATCGCGGTCAGGGAGTCAGTGCTTGCGCCACCTGCGATGGTTTCTTCTATCGCAAAAAGCGCGTTGCCGTAGTTGGCGGTGGCGATACGGCTTGCGAAGAAGCCAGCTACCTTGCAGGCTTGGCATCTAAGGTGTACCTCATTGTGCGCAAGCCTTATCTGCGTGCGAGCAAAGCTATGCAAGAACGCGTGTTGGAAAATCCAAAAATCGAAGTTCTCTTTGAAACCAACACCATAGGCCTCTTTGGAGAAGACGGTGTGCAAGGTGCGCACGTAGTTTACCGTAAGGGAGAGGCAGACGAGCGAACCTACGATATAGAAATCGACGGCTTCTTCCTTGCTATTGGTCACAAGCCTAACAGCGACTTGTTCAAACCATGGGTGGAAACCGACGAACTAGGCTATATCGTCACGGAAGGTATGACGCCCCGCACGCGTGTGCCAGGTGTCTTTGCCGCAGGCGATGTTGCTGACCCGCTCTATCGTCAGGCCATTACGGCAGCAGCCAGCGGTTGCAAGGCAGCAATTGAGGCAGAAAAGTATCTCACAGCCCATAAACTCTAGGAAGAGTTACAGGTAGGCTCCATCAAATGCCCGATATGTAGGGCAAATAGAAAGAAAAAATATCACGCGAGGCAAATGCTAAATCCATCCAGCATTTGCCTCTTTCATATTTGGTCTTAATCGCCAGCAAGAAGAAAAAAATAAAAAAATAGGGTATATATATTGTGTAGTTCAAAAGTTGTTTATAATTTTGTTTGAGATTTTCAACAGGCCATCGGGGAAGCCTTTCCCGCTGTTCCTCTCAGCCATCATTGTTTGGGTAGGTTTGGATTCAATCTTCCTGTTATTAGAAGAACCCCTTACCTATTCTATGCAATAACGTGCCACTCCTTTACCACCTAAAATCTGACCGACATGACAGCGCAACCTAATCTGCATGAAGCCCTCAAGAAATTCTTCGGTTTCGACGCTTTCAAGGACAACCAAGAGGCCATCATTCAAAACCTTCTGGCTGGTAAGAATGTGTTTGTTCTCATGCCTACTGGCGGTGGAAAATCCCTCTGCTATCAGATGCCAGCGCTTCTGATGGAAGGAACAGCCATCGTGATTTCGCCTCTCATTGCGCTCATGAAGAATCAAGTGGACGCGATTCGCTACACTTGTGAGGATGACGGAGTGGCGCATTTCATCAATTCCTCGCTCAATCGCTCTGCTATTGACCGCGTACGCGCAGATATCTTGAGCGGCAAGACGAAGTTGCTCTACGTAGCACCCGAGTCGCTGACCAAGGAAGAGAATGTGGAGTTCCTGCAATCGGTGAAGATTTCGTTCTTCGCCATTGACGAAGCGCACTGTATCTCAGAATGGGGTCACGATTTCCGTCCGGAGTATCGCAAGATTCGTCCGATTATTAACCAAATCAGTGAGTCCTCGCCCGTCATTGCCCTCACCGCAACAGCAACGGACAAAGTACGCACGGACATCAAGAAGAATCTGGGCATTCTGGATGCAACGGACTTCAAGAGTTCCTTCAACCGCCCGAATCTCTACTACGAAGTACGCCAGAAATCAGCACAAATTGACCGCGACATCATCAAGTTCATTCGCCAGCATCCTGGCAAGAGCGGTATTATTTACTGCCTTAGCCGTAAGAAGGTGGAGGAACTGGCAGAAGTATTGCGCACCAACGACATCAAAGCGCAAGCCTATCATGCAGGTATGGATTCTGCCACGCGCTCGCAAACGCAGGACGACTTTATAATGGAGAAAATCGACATCATCGTTGCCACCATTGCCTTCGGCATGGGCATCGACAAACCCGATGTCAGATTTGTCATCCACTACGACATACCCAAAAGCCTGGAGGGATACTATCAAGAAACAGGCCGTGCTGGGCGCGATGGTGGCGAAGGCCTGTGTATCACCTATTATTGCGCCAAAGACCTTCAGAAACTAGAGAAGTTTATGGAGGGAAAGCCCGTGGCCGAACAGGATATCGGCAGACAGTTGTTGAAGGAAACAGCTGCCTATGCCGAAAGTTCGGTGTGCCGAAGAAAGATGCTGCTGCACTATTTCGGTGAAAATTATCCGCAAGAAAATTGCGGTAATTGTGACAACTGCTTAAACCCAAAAACTAAAGTGGAAGCTAAAACACAACTATGTCAAGTACTAAACGTTATCCTTGCTACGAAAGAGAAATTCAAGGATGACTACATTAAAAATATTATTATGGGCCGAGAAACCGAGGAGGTCCTTGCCCACCACCACGAGGAACTGGAAGATTTCGGTATTGGCGACGATACGGAAGAGAAATTGTGGGACGCCATTATCAGCCAAGCACAAATCGCTGGCTATCTGCAAAAGGATGTGGATAATTATGGCGTGCTCAAAGTGACAGCCGAAGGAAAAGCCTTCTTGAAGAAGCCCAAATCTTTTGAGATTGTTGAGAACAAGGACTTTGAAGACGAGGAACTGGAAGAGCCCCTGCAAAGCGGTGCGGCCTGTGCCGTTGACCCTGCCTTGTACCAAATGCTCAAAGACCTGCGCAAGCGCATGAGCAAGGAACTGGACGTGCCTCCCTACGTCATTTTCCAAGATCCCTCGCTCGAAGCCATGGCTACAATCTACCCGCAGAACATTGACGAACTACAGAATATACCTGGCGTGGGTGCTGGAAAGGCCAAGCGCTATGGCGAGAAATTCTGCCAACTCATCAAACGTCATTGCGAGGAGAACGAAATTGAGCGTCCCGAAGACCTCCGCATACGCACCGTTGCTAACAAGTCGAAAATCAAGGTAAGCATTATTCAGAGCATTGACCGCAAGGTGGCTTTGGACGATATTGCCGTGGCCAAGGGTATTGATTTCGATGAACTGCTGGACGAAGTGGAGGCCATCGTTTATTCAGGCACGAAACTCAATATAGACTACTTTATTGAGGAAGTAATGGACGATGAGCATATCAACGACATCTTCCTCTATTTCAAAGAATCAGAAACCGATAATCTTGATGCTGCCCTTGAGGAACTTGGCAACGAATACTCCGAGGAAGAGATTCGCTTGGTACGCATCAAGTTTATCTCCGAAATGGCCAACTAAAGATTACGGTAGGTACTAAACCTCCTCAAGCAAACCTTTAGCATCCCCAATCCCCACGACAACGCAGAAACCCATGGAAACAAAGACCAACTCAGAAGAAAAAAAGAGCCTCAACTTTATTGAGCAGATAGTAGCGAACGACCTCAAGGAAGGTAAGAACGGCGGACGACTGCAAACACGCTTCCCGCCCGAGCCCAACGGCTACCTCCATATTGGTCATGCCAAAGCAATCGCCATGGATTTCGGCATTGCCAAAAATTTTGGCGGTGTCTGCAACCTCCGTATGGACGACACCAATCCGCAAAAAGAGGATATGGAATATGTAATGGCCATTGAACGCGATATCAAATGGTTAGGCTTTGACTGGGGAAAGGTTTGCTATGCCAGCGACTACTTTCAGGACCTTTGGGATTTCGCTGAATGGTGTATTCTCAATGACTTGGCTTACGTGGATGAGCAAACGAGCGAAGAAATTGCCGCTCAGAAAGGTACACCCACGGAGGCAGGTGTCAATAGTCCTTATCGCGACCGCCCCAACCAAGACAGTCTCTCCCTCTTCCGCGACATGAACAGCGGAAAGGTTGAGCCAGGCAAAATGGTGTTGCGCGCCAAGATTGATATGGCCAGCCCGAATATGCACTTCCGCGACCCCATCATCTACCGCGTACTCAATATGCGTACTGGCAACAATTGGAATGCCTATCCAATGTACGACTTCACGCACGGGCAGTGCGACTACCTTGAAGGTGTGACCCACTCCATCTGTACGCTGGAGTTTGTTCCTCACCGCGACCTCTACGACCTCTTCGTTACTTGGATGAAGAGATGGCACGAATCAAAATGTGGGTCTACGAACGTTCCCTGTATCGTTCCCGTTGGCGGAGATATGGAAGACAATCGCCCGCGTCAGTACGAGTTCAACAAGCTCAACCTCAACTACACCCTTATGTCCAAGCGCAACCTCCTTATTCTAACGAAGGAGGGCGTTGTCAATGGCTGGGACGACCCCCGTATGCCGACTATCTGCGGTATTCGCCGCCGCGGTTATAGCCCCGAGGCAGTGCTCGGATTTATTGACAAGATTGGCTATACCACATTCGATGCCCTCAACGACATCAAGCTTATGGAGGCTGCCTGTCGCGAAGACCTCAACGCCCGCGCCATTCGCGTGAGTGCCGTTGTCAATCCCGTGAAACTCGTTATCGACAACTATCCAAAAGGACAAGTGGAAGAAATGGTGGCCATCAACAATCCTGAAATACGCGATGAAGAGGGCCAGACCATCCTCGAGAACAACACACACGCCATTTCCTTCTCGCGTGAACTCTACATCGAGCGCGAAGACTTTATGGAAGATGGCGGCAAGAAGTTCCTCCGCCTTGGTCCTGGCAAGGAGGTTCGTCTGAAGAATGCTTATATTATTAAGTGTGACGAAGACCCCGCCAAGTGTATCGAAAAGGATGCCGAGGGCAATATTATCTGTATTCATGCCACCTACGACCCCGAATCAAAGAGCGGACTGCCCGGTGCCAATCGCAAAATCAAAGGCAAGACGCTCCATTGGGTGAGCGCAGCGCATAGCATACCTTGCGAAGTTCGTGACTATAGTTGCCTGTGGACCTGCGAGAATCCCCGCGACGCCATCAAGCAGTACGAGAAGGAGCACGGTGTGCGCGGTATTGATGCCATGCGTCCTTTCCTCAACCCCGATTCTCTCCGCATCAACACCGAGGCTCGCATTGAAGAATTTGCCGCCACGCTTCCCGAGTACTCCTATCTACAATTCCAGCGCATCGGTTACTACAACGTGGACCCCGATTCTACTCCTGAGAAACCAGTATTCAACAAGACGGTAGGTCTCAAGCAGTAGCCTAGGATTCCCGATGCCATTTCCCAACTAGTAACTCGAAAGGGAATTACCTCATTGTTTTACATATCAGGTAGGGACTCCAAATGGGGTCCCTACTTTAGCTTTCTACCGCTCCTTCTTCTATTTTCCCTTCTTCACCTCCAGCCAACGCGTGTTGGCAACTACCCCACCCTGCTTCTATGAATCCCTTCGTTCACCTTCACGTTCACACAGAATATTCATTGCTCGATGGCCAAGCATCCGTTTCCAAACTAGTGGATAAAGCCATTCGCGATGGTATGCAAGGAATGGCCATTACCGACCACGGCAATATGATGGCCATCAAGGAGTTTTTCAATTATACCAACAAGGTTTGCGGCAAAGCCAAGGGTGCGCTCAAGGACGCGCAAGCCAAATTGAAGGCGCTCCAAGAGGGTACGTACACGCCTACGCTGGATAAGAACGGAAAGAATCCCGATGAGGGGAAAACCAACGAGGAACTTATCGCCGAAACGCAGGCTGTGATTGCCAAGCAGGAACCGATTGCCAATTTCAAGCCCATCTTCGGTTGCGAGATGTACGTAGCTCGCCGTGGCGACAAACGGTTGAAGGAAGGAAAGGTTGACAGCAGCGGCTGGCACCTTATTGTGCTGGCCAAGAACGAGCACGGCTACCACAACCTCATCAAACTCGTTTCGCGCTCTTGGGTAGACGGCTTCTATATGCGACCGCGTACGGACCACAAAGATTTGGAGGAGTTTCACGAAGACTTGATTGTCTGCTCCGCCTGTTTGGGTGGTGAGATTCCGCAGAAGATTATGCAGGGCGACATTGAGGGGGCTGAAGAATCTGTGCGTTGGTTCAAAAACATCTTTGGCGATGACTACTACATAGAACTCCAGCGA
>SAMEA3663047__coassemble_657_pt1 | contig 12514 bp, 11 predicted proteins | sample SAMEA3663047__metabat2_low_PE_025 | metagenome-assembled genome bin SAMEA3663047 (sample SAMEA3663047) | pig gut metagenome | biome: pig gut; feature: pig-associated habitat; material: faeces | place: France | collected 2012
CCCCCCCCAGCCGAAACCCAAACACCAGGGCGAAGCCCCCAGACTCTTCAAGGGGTTTATATTGGTTTTTGTCTTTCATATCTGATACAAGCCTAGAGCAACGTGCGGTACATTGCTTGTGGGCGTGTGGCTCAGCGGAAATGGTACATTAAAGGTAGGTAGAATAGGAACTCTACCGTCCGCCTCCTTGAACCAAATTTATAGAACCTACCTAAATAGTCAAGGTGCGACACATTGCCTCTTCAATGACGAGCGACCAACGTATGCGTTCCTTTGCGCAAGCCTGGGGGGCGCGATACAGAACGGGGGAAGCGCTCCCGCCACTCCCCTATCCTCGTGCAAACTTCACGCAGGCCCAGCCGTCCTCGCTGTGCACATCGACAAGGCGCAGACCACACTCTTCGGCCTTGGCCTGGATGACGGGCACGTCGTCCACGTAAAAGCCACTCATATATATAATGGCGTGGGGGCGCATACGGGATACGTACATGGGGAGGTCGCGCACGAGGATATTGCGATTGATATTGGCAATGACGAGGTCGAAGGGACCTTTGTCCGTCAGCGTATTGGCATCGCCCAGAAGGACGTCAATCTGGTCCATCCCGTTGAGGCGGATATTTTCCAGCGAATTGTCCACACACCATTCGTCGTTGTCGATGGCCGAGCAGTGGCGCGCACCGCGCATTCGGGCCAGGATGGCAAGGATGCTGGTGCCGCAACCCATATCCAGCACTTCGAGGTCGGTCATATCGTCGTCGAGAATGCGGCAGAGCATTTGCGCCGTCGTGGCGTGGTGGCCCGTACCGAACGACATACGCGGGTCAATGGTGATGCGATATGCTGCCTCGGGCACATCGTGATGGAATGTGCCCGCCACGACACAGCGATTGCCAATGACGAGGGGCTGGAAATAGTTCTTTTCCCACTCCTCGTTCCAATCGCGGTTGTCGGCTTCCGCCTGCTGGTAGGTGATAGTGGTCGAGGGCAAGGGGAAATCGGCCAGGGCGGCATCCAAAGCGGCCATATCGAGGGCTGCAGCAGGGATGTAGGCCTTGAATTGTGCCGCCTCGGGGGCCACGGCCACAAACTCGGGGGCCTCGGGATTGGCACTGCCTTGTTGGCGCGTATATTCCAGTTGGTCGGTGCGCACGAAACTGTCGAAACCTACGCCTGCCAGGACATCGGCCAATACGTCTTCGACGGCCTCGCTCGTAGGGGTGATGGTGAAAGTAAATTCTAAGTATTTCATATTTGTGGTGTTTGTCAATGCAAGGGGGGGGGAAGGAAATAGAATGCGCCTCGCTCATCGCGTGCGGATGCGCCATTCGTTGGGGTACATATTATTGGCGCGGTTGCCCAAGTTGTTGACGAATCCCAGGGGCAGGCCCTTGAAAGTCACGACCATATAGCCGCGCGGTGCATCGGCAGGCAGGACGATAGTTTCGCGGCGCAGGTAGCACAGAGCGGTTTCGAGGTCAAGTTCCTGGCGGGGAAAAGCCTCGGGCGCGCAGGCCGTGGAGAGGGCGAGGGCGTGCTCGGGAATCAGTTTGTGCCCCTTCTGCACCGCCAAGGTGATGCCCGCTTGCAGCATACGCACGTGAGCGGAGAGGCGGAGCATCGTTTCGTAGTGAACCTCGGGAATGGCAAACAGCGAGTCGGGACCCGTGGCAAATATCTTGTAGCGCGCGCTCTCGGAGAGCCACGCACTGGCCGCCTTTGCGCCTTTGGCCACGGGACTGTTGCCTTGTCGGTCGCGCTTTGCCCTGCGTGGGCTGGCCGATGGGCTTTCGGCGGTCTTGCGCAAGAGGGCCAGGAAGAAACCTTCGCCCCTCGTGCGGTGGGGAAAGAAGTGATAGACGGCCTGTTCCTCGCCCGTGGTGTCGCCCTGCACGCCCCACTCTTCGGGCGTGGGGATGGCCACCAACTCTGCGCCCAGTTCGCGGCAGATGCGCGCCACCTGGTGCTCGTCCTCCTCGCGGTTGAAGGTGCAGGTGCTATAAACAAGGTAGCCTCCCGTTCGCAGGGCGGGCCAAACATCGCTCACGATTTCCCAACCCGTCCGGACACACTGCTCCACAAGCCCCGGCGACCACTGGCTGACGGCACCCTCGTCCTTGCGAAACATCCCCTCGCCCGAACAAGGCACGTCCGTGGCCACAACATCGAAGCAGCCCTCCAGCCGAGCGAAGTCGGCACCATAGGCATTGGTCACAATCACACCGGGATGGCCCCATTTCGTGAGGTTCTCGGCCAGAATCTGCGCGCGCTGCCGCAACGGCTCGTTGGCAACCAGAAGGGCATCGTCGGGCAGGAGCGTGCGCCACAACGTACTCTTGCCACCAGGCGCAGCACAAAGGTCGAGCACGCGCTGCGGCACTATGTCCATCGCCCGATAAGCCTGCTCGATAAACATCGACGCGGCCTCCTGCACATAGAATGCACCAGCGTGGAGCAGGGGATTGGAGGTAAACGAAGGGCGATTGGGGAGATACGCTCCCGTGGCGCACCAAGGCACGGGCTGCGTGTCGGCATAGAGGCCCTCGGCCGTAGGTTTGAAGGGATTTCGGCGGATGCTGACCGCGGGAGCCGTATCTAGGGCCTCGGCCAAGGCTTGCGCCTGCGCAGGTCCAAGAATGTCGGCCATCTGTTGGCAGAAAAGGGGAGGAAGAATGGGCATAGAATATCGTTTTGCCTGCAAATTTACTGAAAATCGGCCAGTTCTACGAATGAAGAAGCGTGTTTCGCAGGGCAATGGGAAGCCTGACGAGAAGATAAAAAGCAGGTGAGTTACTTTGCAGCCATAGGAAAGCGAGACCTCTATGGCAACAAAAGTACAACACATCAAGGAAAAGTGAAAAATAAAAAAAAGGACCGCGAGACGGCCTACCCTATCAAAATAAAGGGTAAATTTGCACCGTAACCTGCTGCCCGCTGTGGCGCAGACCCTAAAAACGAATAGAAATCATGTCCGAAACTGCAAACATCGATTGGGCAAATCTGCCGTTTGGCTATATGCCCTCCGACTACAATGTACGCGTGTACTATCGTAATGGTAAATGGGGCGAAATCGAAGTAAGTTCGTCCGACACAATCAATATCCACATGGCGGCCACTTGCCTGCACTACGGCCAGGAAGCCTTCGAAGGACTCAAAGCCTTCCGATGCCCAGATGGCAAAGTGCGCGTTTTCCGCATGGAAGAGAACGCCAAGCGCCTCCAGAATACCTGCCGCGGTGTGATGATGGCCGAACTGCCCACCGACATCTTCTGCGAAATGGTCAAAAAGGTCATCAGCCTCAACACGCACCTCATCCCGCCCTACGAAACGGGCGCCGCCCTCTACGTACGACCCCTCTTCATCGGCACAGGACCGCAAGTGGGCGTTCGACCTGCCGATGAATACCTCTGCCTTATGTTCGTCTGTCCCGTTGGACCTTACTTCAAAGGCGGATTCAGCACCAACAACTATATGATTGTGCGCGAATACGACCGCGCAGCACCCCTCGGCACCGGCACCTTCAAGGTGGGTGGCAACTATGCCGCCAGCCTGCGCGCCAACCACCTAGCCCACGAGCGCGGATATGCTGGCGAATTCTATCTGGACGCAAAGGAAAAGAAATACATTGACGAATGCGGTGCCGCCAACTTCTTTGGCATCAAAAACAATACGTACATCACGCCCAAAAGTTCGTCCGTATTGCCCAGCATTACCAACAAGACGCTTCAACAACTGGCCCTCGACCTCGGCATGAAGGTGGAATGCCGACCAATTCCCGAAGAGGAACTCGCCACATTCGAAGAAGCAGGCGGATGCGGCACAGCGGCCGTCATCTCGCCCATCGGAAAGATTGACGACGTGGCCGAAGGCAAAAGTTATGTCATCAGCAAAGATGGCAAACCCGGCCCCATCAGCACCCGCCTCTACAACCTCTACCGCGGCATCCAATACGGCACCGAACCCGACACCCACGGATGGGTCACCATCCTTGATTTATAGCGGCCGCACCCACACCTGCACGTGCGCTGCATCTGGCCCACAACTAATATCCATTCCCCACCCCAAAGAAAATGAAAAGAAGCCCCATGACTCTAAACAATAGAATCATCCTCGGCACCTGCGGCATCCTCCTGCTAGGCAGCAGCCTGGCTGGATGCAAAAAAGGCAACGATGAAACCGAGCGCCTACTGGACGAAAAAGACAAAGAACTGGCCGACCTGCGACAACTGGCAGAAATGGACCGCCGCGAAATGGAAAACGAATACGCCCAGTTTGCCGCCCAATATGGCGAACTCAAAATGACCATCCGCGACGACTCCCTCGCGGCACGCCTTGAAGCAGAACAGCGACGCGCACAGCAACTCATGGAGGAACTGAAAAAGGTGAAGTCAACCAACGCCGCGGAAATCCTACGCCTGCGCCGCGAACTGGAAACCGTGCGCGCCGTCCTGCGCGACTACATCCGACAAGTGGACTCCTTGCAACGGCTGAACCAAAACCTTGTCGTGGAGCGCGACTCTGCACGCCGAGAAGTGGCACGCGCACGCCAGGAAAACAACACCATGGCCCAGCACAACGCTTCGCTCTCAGAGAAAGTGGCCATCGCTGCCCAACTTAACGCTACGGGCATCCACATCCAAGCGCTCAAAGCCAACGGCAAGCCCGCCAAGAAGATGAAGGACATCAAGCGGTTCTGCATCTCCTTCACCATCACCCGCAACGTGACAGCACAGGCTGGCAACCGCCCCGTCTACTTGCGCCTGATGAAACCTGGCAAACAAGTGGCTTCGCCCCACGGCAGTTTCACCTACGAGGGCAAGCAGATTGAATACTCTGCCGTCAAGAACATTGAATATTCAGGACAGGAAGTCAGCGTGACGATGTACGTAGACATGAACGAATTCATCAGTGCAGGACAATACTCCGTGCATATCTTCACCGACGGCCAGATGATAGGCAGCGGCAGCATCAACATTGGCAAATAAACCGCCAACTAACAACAACTCTTAGCTACGCCCTTCCACTCCTATTATATATATAAGGAGTACAGCAAACTATTATCACAATTTTTCCACAATAAGGGCTGCGCCGTAATCTGAATGACGACACAGCCCTTCTCCCATACCTATGCGTATTCTCGTTGCCATGTCCGGAGGCGTTGACAGTAGCGCCGTGTGCCTTTTGCTGCAAGAGCAGGGCTACGAAGTCGTGGGCATGACGATGCGCGTATGGGATTTGCCCCGCCAGTTTGCCCACGCCGCCAATGCCAACGGCACCTTGCCCGCCTGTCCGCAAGGACAAGTGGCCGATGCAACCCTCGAACCCGACTTTATTCTGAGTGCGCGCACCCTGGCCGAGCGACTGGGCATTGAGCACCACGTGGTGGATGTGCGGACGGAGTTTCGCGACACCGTGGTGCGCTATTTCCTTGACGAATACGAGGCAGGGCGCACACCCAATCCCTGCGTGCTGTGCAACCGCGCCTTCAAATTTCGCCTCCTTGCCGAACTGGCCGACCGCCTCGGCTGTCCGCTAATGGCCACTGGCCACTACGTGCAAACACAAGAGCAAGACGGACACACCTATCTCCTCATGGGCGACGACGTGCGCAAGGACCAGTCGTATTTCCTTTGGCGCGTGCCGCAGGAGGTGCTCGGTCGTATGCGCTTCCCGCTCGGCACGATGGAGAAACCCGCCGTGCGCGCCTACCTGGACAGCCGCGGCTTTGCCCTACGTGCCCGACAGGCGGAATCAATGGAGGTATGCTTCGTTGAAAACGACTACCGCGATTTCCTGCGCCAACAGCGGCCCGAGATGTCGGCGCGAGTGGATGGCGGAAGTTATGTAGATACAGGCGGCAAACGTCTGGGCACGCACCAAGGTGTGCCCTTCTACACCATAGGTCAGCGCAAGGGCCTCGGCATCGCCTTGGGCCAACCCGCCTATGTGCTGCGCCTCAACGCAGAAAAGAACACCATCGTTCTGGGCAGCGAGGCAGACCTCACCACGCAACATCTGCTGGTTGAATCGCTGGAATGCGTTTGCCAAAAGGAGTTGCTCGAAAACGAACAACTGACCGTCCGCATCCGCTACCATAGCCAGCCCGTTGCCTGCCGCATACAGGCATTGGACGATGGGCGTCACCTAGTCAGCACAAACGAAAGCGTCAGCGCGGTATCGCCAGGCCAAAGCGCGGTCTTCTATATCGGCCGTCGCCTAGTGGGCGGCGCAATCATTGCCTCGCAGCGCGGAATCGGCGGCATCCTTTGTGCGATGCACAATTAGCGCAATGAAATTCCCAACTCCAACCAACAGCGCGCTTTTTGTCTAAGGCGCAAAACCAATTCCCCACTCCTAACAAAAAAACCAAAGACATGAAGAAAAAACACCTACTTCCCCTTTTGTTTCTGCTCTTCCCCTTGACCGCCATCACGGCGCAAGCACAGAATGAGAAGGAAGACGAAATAGAGAGTGAGACCTTAGAAATTCCGCAACGCTATCGCCTGCGCGTATCCTTCCGCGACAAGAAGGATAATCCTTATAGTGTGAAGCGTCCGCAGGAGTTCCTGTCGCCGAAAGCCATTGAGCGCCGCAAACATCTCGGCATCAAGGTGGACGCATACGACCTGCCCGTCACGCCAAAGTATCTCCGCGCGCTCGAACAGAACGGTTGCACTATCTACAACGTCAGCAAATGGAACAACACGGCCATCGTGGAAGTGGGCGACACAGCCTGCATCACCCAACTCGCACAACTGCCCTTCGTCATCGGCGTCAAGTGCGTGTGGATTGGCCCTAAGGAAATCTCATTCGGCAAGGATGCTGACCCCTTCACCCTTGCAGCATTGTTGCCAGGCGATCAGGAAATCACCGAAGGCCTGGAAGCCCTTCGCCGCGAAGAACTGGAGAAAGATTCAACCAACTACGCCGACCGCCACAAACACTACGGCAGCGGCTTCCGCCAAGCCGAAATGCTCCAAGCCGACCAACTCCACGAAATGGGCTTCCGCGGTGAAGGTATGACGATTGCCGTTATCGATGGTGGCTTCCACAATGCCGACCTCGTAGTGCCCGAAGCCAGAATCCTTGGCACACGCAATTTCGTGCACCCAGGCTACAGCGTCTTCTACGAGCCCGAGGACCACGGCACAATGGTGCTCTCCACGATTGGAGCCAACCAAACAGGCCGCCTTGTGGGCACGGCTCCCGCTGCCCAGTTCTATCTCCTCCAAAGCGAGGACGGCAACAGCGAACAAATCGTTGAAGAAGACAACTGGTGTGCCGCCGTTGAATATGCCGATAGCCTGGGCTGCGATGTCATCAGTACATCGCTCGGCTACTACAAATTCGACGAGGGCAGAAACAACCACGCCTATTCCGACCTAGACGGACAAACGGCTGCCAACAGCCGCGCCGCCTCCTTGGCTGCCAGCCGCGGCCTGCTCGTACTCAACAGCGCAGGCAACGAAGGCGACGGCACGTGGAAGAAGATTGGTTTCCCCGCCGATGCCAAGGACATTATCGCCGTAGGTGCTACGGACAGCAAAGGCGTCAATACGTATTTCTCCTCCTTAGGCTACAGCGCCGACGGCCGCGTCAAACCCGATGCCATGGCCATGGGCGGCCGCAGCGCCGTCATCTCGGAAACCAACAAAGTGCGCTTTGTCAATGGCACAAGTTTCTCGTGCCCCATCCTGGCGGGTGCGGTCACCTGCCTTTGGCAAGCCTTCCCCAACAAACGGCCCACCGAAATCATCAAGGCCGTACAACAGTCTGGCAGCTTTGCCAACCATCCCAACGAAGTCATGGGCTACGGCATTCCCAACTTGAAGAAAGCCTACGAAATCCTCAAGAAATAATCACCGCCCTCGTCTGATGTCTCCTCTCAGCCTCCAACAATTCAACGCCTTGGTGCGCGAAGCCCTGGCCGCCTGCCTGCCCGATGCTTATTGGGTGACGGCAGAACTGAGCGAAGTGCGCAGCAATCCGCGTGGCCATTGCTACCTCGGGCTGGTAGAGAAGGACGAATGGAGCGACGCACTTGTGGCCAAGGGTTCGGCCGTGATGTGGGCGAACATAGCCTCCGTGCTGATTCCGCGCTTTGAGCGGGAGACGGGAGCCAAATGGGCACCAGGCATCAAGGTTCTCCTGAAAATGGAGGTGGCTTTCCACGAGGTGTATGGCCTGCAATACAAGGTTGTAGGTATCGACTCTTCCTACACGCTGGGCGACCTGCAACGCCGCCGCCGCGAGATTATTCGCCGACTGACGGAAGAGGGCGTTGTAGATATGAACAAGGGATTGTCCCTGCCCCGCCCCCTGCTGCGCATTGCCGTTATCAGCAGTGCGACCGCCGCAGGGTATGGCGATTTCTGCAACCAACTGGCCGCCGCTCCCTATGCTTTCCACACACAACTCTTCCCTGCCATCATGCAGGGGGATGGTGTGGAAGCCAGCATCCTTGACGCGCTAGACCATATATATATAGATATGGAAGCGGGAGCGATATGGGATGCCGTGGTAATCATCCGCGGCGGTGGAGCAGTGAGCGACCTCAACGGCTTCGACACCTATATGCTTGCAGCCGCCGTGGCGCAATTTCCCTTGCCTATTCTGACAGGCATTGGTCACGAGCGCGATGAAACGGTGCTAGACCTCGTAGCCTGCCGACGCTTCAAAACACCCACGGCTGTGGCAGCCTTTCTTGTGGAAACGGCAGATGCGGAAATGGCAAACATTCAGGAACTGGCCAACAACCTGCAAACGGCCACCAACCGCCTGCTCCACCAAGCGCAACTCTCCCTGCAACATCTGGACGAGCGTTTGCGTGCCGCCGCCCTCCGCTCCCTCGACCGACAAAGCGACCACCTGAAACACCTCCACCAACTCCTGCGCGACCGCTCGCGCACCGCCATTGACAGCGAGCGCCAACGCCACAACCTGTTAGGCCACTTGATACGCGCACATGCTCAACGCGGCATCGACCGAAGCGAACAGCGGCTTCAGTATCTGCAAGAGGCTTTGCCCGTGGCTTTCCGCCGCGCCCTACATACTGAAGCGGTGCGCCTCGACCATATCGCCGACAAACTGGCATTGGCATCGCCCGAGCGCAGCCTGCGCCTGGGATTCTCCATCACCCGTTGCAATGGCCGCGTGGTGCGCAACGCCAACGACCTGAAGCCAGGCGAAGAACTGGTGACGCAGTTGGCCGAAGGCGAAGTGCACAGCCAGGTGCTCTACCAGCCACAACCAGCAACGAGCAAGCCTGCCTCCAACCATTCTTCCACAAACCCATCCTCCCTCCTTTCATGAAGAACAACGAGCAACTCACCTACAAACAAGCCATACAGGAACTGGAAAACATCGTACAGGACCTGGAGCGCGACAACCAGGACATCGACACCCTCTGCCAACGGCTGATGCGCGCCACCGAACTAGTGGATTTCTGCCGCAACAGACTGACAGAAGTGAGCAATAAGGTGAAGCAAACCCTTGAGGAATAGGCTCGCCGCTGACGGCATCCGGTCCGCGCGAAAGCCTGAAGGTAGGTTCTATAAATTAGTTTCAATGGAAGGCAGATTTTCTTTCTTGCTTGGATGTCTTTCCGACTCTCGCACCGTATCTTTTTGTTTTTCATTCGGTCACGTAGCCCGCTACGCTCCCTCACGAAAAACAAAAACCTACGGCACAATAGTCGAAAACTCATTGCAAACTAATTTATAGAACCTACCTGAAAGCATCCCCGCCCCGAGACTGCCAATTCCGCGAGCCCACTTGCCGCGAATTTTCCGAGTCGACTCCCCATCCCCACGTTCCAACAGAAGCATTCTCCTCCCCCACCCTTTCCACCATGAGCAAGAACAAATTGTCCAAGTTTGCCGACATGGCCACCTATCCCCATGTGTTTGAACCGCCCTTTGAGCGCGATGCCGAAGCCAATCCCTTCCCCTTGCGCGGGAAATGGCACGCGGATTTCTTTCACAACGACCATCCCATCGTACTTGAACTAGGTTGCGGTCGCGGTGAATACACGGTAGGGCTAGGTCGCCTCTTTCCCGAGAAGAACTTTATTGCCGTCGACATCAAAGGCTCGCGCATGTGGCACGGAGCCACAGCATCGCTCCGCGAAGGCATGAAGAACGTTGCCTTCCTGCGCACACACATTGAATTTATCGAACGATTCTTTGCCCCAGGCGAGGTGAGCGAAATCTGGCTGACCTTCTCCGACCCACAAATGAAGAAGGCCACGAAACGCCTCACGTCCACCTATTTTATGGAACGCTATCGTCGCTTCCTCAAGGACGGCGGGCGCATTCATGTCAAGACGGACTCCAATTTCCTCTTTACCTACACCCGCCTTATGGTGGAGCACAACCATTTGCCCGCTCTCGTACAAACGGACAATCTCTACCGCGACCTCACGCCCGAAGCCGACGACGAGACGCGCCGCATCCTGTCCATACAGACCTACTACGAATCGCAATGGCTGGCCCGCGGGCTCAACATCAAATATATCTGTTTCCAACTTCCCCAAAGCGGCACGCTTGAAGAGCCGAACGTGGAAATAGAACTGGACGACTACCGCAGTTACAACCGCTGGAAGCGCTCGGGCCTCGAAACTAGCAAATAATCCAGGGCGCGCCCTCTTTTCCCCGCGCCCTCACTCATACTTACTAACCCCTTTTAACCATTCGTACTCCTATGTTGAAGCATATCGTTATGTGGAAATTCATCGACGGTGCCCAAGGCCGCAGCGCTACGGAGCATGCCCTCTGGATGAAATCGCACCTTGAAGCCCTCGTGGGCCAGATTCCCGAAATCAAATCGCTCGAAGTGGGCGTCAACATCAGCAGCAGCCCGATGGCCTACGATGCCGTGCAGACCCTTGTCGTAGAGGATGCCGAGGCCCTGCGCCGCTATCGCGAGCATCCTGCCCACCAGGAAATCTCGCAGCACTGCCACGAAGTTCGCAGTGCCCGCACCGTGGTGGACTACAACATCCTGTAATTTTTCTGTCCTTCTCTCTTCCCCGCACACCGTTGCGGGGTTTTCCGTAACCGCACTAAAACTATCACCGTGACGCTATATCCCAAACTGATAACCGATGCCCTTGCCACCGTGCGCTATCCTGGCAACGGCAAGAATCTCATCGAAGCCGAAATGATGGAGGACGACCTCCGCATTGACGGCATGAAGGTGAGTTTCTCCCTCATCTTCGAAAAATCCACCGACCCCTTCATGAAATCCGTGCTCAAGGCAGCCGAGGCCGCCATTCACACCTACGTGGACAAGGCCGTGGAAGTGGAAATTAAGGTGAAGACACGCCAAGCACTGCGCCCCGAACCAGGCAAGATGCTCCCGCAGGTCAAGAATGTCATTGCCGTGAGTTCGGGCAAGGGAGGCGTGGGCAAAAGCACCGTTTCGGCCAATCTCGCCGTAGCACTTGCTGCCGAAGGCTATAAGGTGGGCCTACTCGATGCCGACATCTTCGGCCCCTCCGTGCCCAAGATGTTCCACCTCGAAGCGCAACAGATTTTTGCCGAAATGGTGGACGGCCGACAACTCCTCATCCCCGCCGAAAAGTATGGCATCGAAATCCTCTCCATCGGCTTCTTCGTCAATCCCGATACGGCCACACTCTGGCGCGGCGGCATGGCCTCCAACGCCCTCAAGCAACTCATCGCCGACACAAAGTGGGGCGCGCTGGACTACCTCATCCTCGACACTCCGCCGGGCACGAGCGACATCCACCTGACCCTCCTCCAAAACCTGGCCATCACGGGCGCAGTCATTGTTTCGACTCCGCAGAACGTAGCCTTGGCCGATGCACGCAAGGGTATTGACATGTACCGCAACGACAAGGTGAACGTGCCCTTACTCGGCCTGGTCGAAAACATGGCATGGTTCACGCCAGCCGAACTTCCCGAGGCGCGCTACTACCTCTTCGGCCGCGAAGGCGTGAAGCGCTTAGCCGAAGAAATGCAAGTGCCCCTGCTTGGACAGATTCCCATTGTGCAAAGCATCTGCGAGAGCGGCGACGAAGGCGAACCCATTGCCGTTCACGCCGACAGCCCCATGGGCAACGCTTTCCGCCAGTTGGCACGCGCCGTTGCAGCCGAAACCGAGCGCCGCAACCAGCAACTGCCGCCCACGTCTATTGTGGAAATGAACAAATAAATCCTCGTTGCAATTCTGGATATTTGACCGAGGTGGGAAATGTACCGCAGCCTGCTTGCAAGGTGCGGTACATTTTTTGTTACTCCATTTGTGCAACCAAAATAACATCCCGAAATGTTATATTGGCACCGAAGGAACATGTTAACCGCCCCCATTGCGCCTCGGATTGCATTCGCTCCTGGTCGCCTCGTAATATAACACATCGCCAGGCCCCGAGTGTGCAAAACTCGTCTTTTAACATTTGATAAAGTGTTGCGAAATGTTAACGCGATTTGCATTTCGCGCAAAAATGTATTATCTTTGTACTAGCGAAGAGGAGAGAGCCCTAAACACGGGGCTT
>SAMEA3663047__coassemble_659_pt1 | contig 12503 bp, 7 predicted proteins | sample SAMEA3663047__metabat2_low_PE_025 | metagenome-assembled genome bin SAMEA3663047 (sample SAMEA3663047) | pig gut metagenome | biome: pig gut; feature: pig-associated habitat; material: faeces | place: France | collected 2012
GGGCGATGTTGGACTTTGAACTTGCCGAACCCTTCTCCGTGGAGCGCGTACCGACAGCCGTTCTGTTGGGAGTATTTTGCGGATTGATATCGCTCTATTTCACGCGTGCCATGAACGCTTTCGAGCAGGTGTTTACGCGCCTCGGCGGTCTGTGGTCGCGTTTACTATTGGGCGGAACGGTGCTCGCCGCCCTCATCTATTTCTTCCCGCCACTCTATGGCGAAGGCTACAACACCATCAACATCCTCCTCAACTCCTCCGAGGCGGGCAATGCCGAAGAGGTGATGAACAATTCGCTCTTCTATGGCAACTCCCACCTGTTGCTGGGTTACCTGGGACTGATTATTGTGTTCAAGGTATTCGCAACTACGGCTACGAATGGCGGCGGCGGTTGCGGCGGTACGTTTGCGCCGAGCCTTTTCCTTGGATGTATTGGCGGTTTCCTCTTTTCGCGCATTTGGAATATGTATGGGCTGGCTGGCATTGCCGTTCCCGAGACTAACTATGCGCTGCTGGGAATGGCTGGTGTGATGAGCGGCGTTTTCCATGCGCCGCTGACGGGCGTATTCCTCATCGCCGAACTCACGGGCGGCTACCAACTGTTCATCCCGCTGATGATAGTATCGGTTTGCAGCTACCTGACCATCCACGCTTTCGAGCCCCACAGCATCTACTCCATGCGCTTGGCGCGCAAGGGCGAACTCCTCACACACCACAAGGACCGCGCCATCCTCACCCTTATGTCCCTGGACGCTGTCATTGACAAAGAGCGCCCCACGCTGCAAACCGAACAATACCTGGGCCAGGCGGTTCACGTCATTGCGCAAAGCAAGAGCATCCACTTTGCCGTTTGTGCGCCCGACAAGTCCCTGCTCGGCATAATCAACGTCAACGACATCCGCCACATCATCTTCCGCAGCGAACTCTATCGCACGTACAAGGTGGGCGAACTCATGTCGCAGCCCACACATATCCTGCGCACCGATATGTCCATGCCCGACGTAATGGATGCGTTCGAGCATTCGGGTGCAGGCACGCTCCCCGTCACCGACGCCGAGGGCCACTTCGTTGGATTCATCCAGCGCAGCCGCCTGCTGGCTTCCTATCGTAAGATTATGAAGGACTTTTCCGAAGAATAACCAAAGTACAATTATATATATATGAGAATCGTTTACATGGGCACCCCCGACTTTGCGGTTGAGCCGCTTCGCTGCCTCGTTGAAGGCGGCTACGATGTGGTGGGTGTCGTCACTATGCCCGATAAGGCCGTTGGCCGTCATCACACGCAGTTGCAGGCTTCGCCCGTCAAGCAATATGCCGTCAGTAAAGGCATCCCCGTCCTCCAACCCGAGAAGCTGAAAGACCCTGCTTTCCTTGAGGAACTGCGCGCCCTGCAAGCCGACCTGCAAATCGTGGTAGCCTTCCGCATGTTGCCCGAGGTCGTTTGGGCCATGCCGCGTCTGGGCACGTTCAACCTCCATGCCTCTCTCCTGCCGCAATACCGCGGTGCCGCGCCCATCAACTGGGCCATCATCCATGGCGATGCCGAGAGCGGCGTGACCACCTTCTTCCTTGACCACGAGATAGACACGGGCCGAATCATCCACCAGGAACGCGTACCCATTGGTCCCAACGACAATGCGGGCGACCTCCACGACCGCCTCATGCTCGTGGGCAGCCAACTCGTTCTCCGTACTGTCGAGGATATTCTGGCGAACAACGTCACCCCGATAGCCCAAGACGAATTTACCAATTCCAGCGAGCCGCTCCGCCATGCGCCCAAGATATTTAAGGAAACCTGCCGCATTCAATGGACACAGCACACCGTGCAGACTGCCCACAACTTCGTGCGCGGCCTGGCCCCCTACCCTGCCGCCTGGACCGAACTCGTCTGCGGCGAACAGCGCCACGTGGTCAAGGTCTATGCCGCCGTTCGCCAATTTGCGGCACACCAACTCCCCGTCGGCACTGTGCAGGTGGACAAGGAGCAGCGCCTCTGCGTGGCCCTGCCCGATGGCTTCCTTTGTATCACCTCCCTGCAAATAGCTGGCAAGAAGCGTATGGCTACGGCCGATTTCCTGCGCGGCTTCAAACTGACCGAAGATGCCCACATGGAATAAACGCCGCCTCCTCTGGGGCCTAGTCATAGTTCTCTTTGATGCCGCAGCCCTGCCCTGCATCCACGCTTGGCAACAAACAGGCAAATACCCCGACCGCTTGTGGTTGCACCGCGCCAATTCGCTCGAGAAATGGCAAGAGTTTTCGACCCTCTATCCCAATGCGGAGATAGACATCACAGTGCGCGAAGGCGCTGTGCTGGATGTGACGCACGATGAGCCTGTCAGTTTCGGTCTCTGTGCCGACCGCTATATCCAAGCCCTTGCGCACAACGACCGCCGCCTATGGCTGGACATCAAGAATCTCGCCCCCCCTATTGCGCATTCCGTTATGGAGCGGTTAGATAGCATGCTAGCCGTTGCCCATGTGGAACGCACGCGCCTCATCATTGAGAGTGACAACGCTGAGGCCCTTGCACCATTCAAACAGCGCGGCTACTACACCTCCTACTACGTGCGTTACGATAATCCCGCCCATCTTACGCCAGATGAACTCACTGCCGCCCTTCGCCACTTACGCAAGGTGACCGACAGTGGCCAAGTATCGGCCCTCTCCTTTCCCATCCATTGGTACTCCACCCTCCACCACCACCTCCAACGTCCCAACATTGACCTCCTCACTTGGGACCACCACACCCGCCAATGGACCTTCCTGCTTCTCCCTTGGAAGCGCGCACTCCTCAATGACCCACAAGTCAAGGTCATCCTACTCAAGAAAAAAGGCTCCCACCATCGGTGAAGCCTTTTGGAGTACTGCCACTTGCTACGTATGAGAAAGGCGAAAGTGTGTCTCATTACAAAGAAATAATCCGCACGTTGATTGAGGGCGAGTGCGGTACATTGCATCTCACACCTTACCCACACCTTTCAACGTGCGGCAAAACAAAAAAACAACACTACTTTACATCCCAAAGCACGAGATTCCCATTTCTATCTCCGAGACAGCCAGTGTTTCATGGGCATGAAACACCTGTTTCAAGCCCATGAAACACCTGTTTCAAGCCCATGAAACACCTGTTTCAAGCCCATGAAACACTTGTTTCAAGCCCATGAAACACTGAATATCTCGGACATAAGAACGAATTTTCCTCTTTCCAGCTCCGCCGCAGTGCTTATCCGAATGCGGCAGTATTCCATTTCGCATCAACATTCAGCCAGCGGTCACCATATAGTAAACAGGCGTGATAGGGCGTGAATGCTGGCTTTAGCGAAGACAGAACACAATTTACTACTAGGAACTACGGCATTTAACCGCAGTTCCTTTTTTCTGCTCTACTAATTCACCCAAATGTGGATAAAGATAAGGCAGACTATCACCCAATCGTGAATATCGGTCAGCATTTTGCCAAGCAAGGTAAGACTGTTAGGGTTAACGTATTCATCTCAAATCTCCAAAATATTAAATAATATATGGAGGATTGATTGATACAATTCCCAAGCGAGTAATAGGACTAACTCAAGAGTGCAGCGCATTCCCAACAATCGCAAATAGATAGAGTATCACGAGCTAGCCAGCGCGGCGGCCAGTTCCGAAATGATGTAGTCGGAAATCAGCATTCCTTGGGGCGTTAGGGCGTAGGTTTCGGGATGGGGCTGATAGAGGTGACCTGCGGTGAGGTATTGCTGGAGGCGATGGCGAAAGGTGGGGCCTATGTTGGCAGGCCAGCGCAATTGGAGGGTAGTTAGGTTGATGCCTTCTACGCGGCGGAGGTTGAGGAAGAGGTATTCTAGGAGTAGGGCTTCATCGTCCAGATGCTCTGTTTGGTGCGGGGGCGGTTGGATGGGGGTTGAGGGGTTGGTTGGGGCTAGGTTTTCTATGTAGGCGGACAGCGAGGGAGAGTTGGAGCGGCGAACGTTGCGCCCATCGTAGGAATGTGCGCCTGGGCCCACACCGATGTAGGGGCCGCCCGTCCAATAGACGGAGTTGTGGCGCGAGTGGCAGCCAGGGCTTGCGAAATTGCTGACTTCGTATTGCGGCATCCCGCAGGCAGCAGTGCGCTCAACCAAGTGCAGATACATCTGGCGGACCACCTCCTCATCGGGCGAAGGGGGAATGGTCGCTGCCTGCATTTGACGGGTGATGAGGGTGTCGGGTTCGTAAGTGAGCTGGTAGGCGGAGAGGTGGTCGATGGGCAGACGGAGAGCCGTTTCGAGCGTTTGCGCCCAATGGTCAAACGATTGGCCAGGCAGGGCGTAGATAAGGTCAATGCTGATATGGGGAACGCCCTCGCTGTGGAGTTGTCGGACCACTTCTTGCGCCTGAGCGGCTGAGTGGCGGCGGTTAATCAGACGCAGGTAGGCATCGTCAAGGCTTTGCACACCGAGGCTGACGCGATTGATGCCTAACGCCAGCAGTTGCCTGCCCCACCCTGGATAAACGTCATCGGGATTGGCCTCAAGGGTTACCTCTACGTCTTCTTGCAAACTATAGGCACTGCGAATTGTCTGTAAGATGGTAGCCAGTTCGTCCATTTGCAATTGCGACGGAGTGCCGCCGCCAAAGTAGATGGTGTGGAGCGCAGCATCGGGAAAATCTGCGCTGCGCATGAGAAGTTCCTCACAAAGGGCGCGCACATAGCGTTGGCGTATCGTAGCGGGAGCGGTCGTTGAGTAGAAGTCGCAATAGCTGCAACGGCTGGCGCAGAAGGGAACGTGGATATAGAGTGAAAGGGGCATCGTACAGAGATTGTTTCTAATTAGAAAAGGCCAAACGAGAATTTTCAAGGCCAGTATCTATTTTTTCAAGGCCCAGAAATATTTTTTCAGAGCCAGAAAAAAACAGCCAATGCCATCTTTGGCACTGGCTGACGGCTGATTCATCAATGATAAAGGAAGGGATTAGCGTTTGTCGTAGTACCACCAATAGGTTTGGCCGTAGTCGCGGAGCAACTGGCTGGCGCTATGCTTGGACGGGGGGTTGTGTAGGGCTTGTCGGTATGCCTCGTATTGGCAACGAGTGGCGGAGTCGGCCATTTGGGAAATATCTTCCTGCGGGTGATTATCTGCATAAAGCACCAGAGCTTGACGATAGAGGCGAGGCAGAACGAGGGCGCTGTCGGTGGTTATCGGTAATACTTCTTGGAAGATTTCTGCGAAGGAATCAAGGTCGCGCCGCAGAAGGTGAAGGCAGAGCAAATAATCGCGAGCGCGAACATTCTGCTCGTGCGTGCAACGATTATCACCTTGGAGCAAGGTTAGGTAGCGCAACTCCTTGAGCCCTTCCGCTGGGAAAGCTCCCAGATGGCGGTAGAGGCTATCGGCAGGAAGGCGCATATAACGATAATCAAGGGTATCAAGGAGAAGGCGCGGCGCCCCTTCGGCTGGAAGCGGATAGTCAAGAAGGCGTTCGGGCAGCGCGGTAAATAGGCTGTCGCCCTCCTTGGAGAGTGCAAAGGCGCGGAGTGCAGTGAGCCGCCAGGACGTGACGCCGGCCTCCTGCCCCACCCTCAGCGCGCCCTGCGGGTCGTTGGCGAGGAGGTGCTCGGCTGTCAGAACTTCGTAGGTGGTGAGGTCGTTTGAATTTGAGCCACAACCAAGGGCGAGAGCGATAATCAGCAGCCATTGAAGATGGTGGCTAAAGGTGGTGAAGCGATGTGAATGGTTGGTACGCGGCGATTCGTAGTGGTGAAAACGACCTCTCACAACACAGATGATGGGAGTGAGAAAACAGATAACGGCTAACACGATGGAGAAAACGGATGTCTCGGGCGTGAAGGCGGTCAACAAAAGGGCAAGGGCGACACTGGGCAAGGCACTTACCAAATAAAGCCGTTCGGGAAGGGGCAGCAGACGAGCAATGCCGCTTTGCAGAAAGACGAAAAGGGTGCTCAGCAAAAGCGCACCAATCAAAGGCTCGTAGGAGGTCAAGCCACCCGACAAGCGATGCTGGGCCAACAGAAGCGTTGGCGATTCAAAGAAATAGAAATAGACGAAAAACAATAAACCTAAGAGCACACGCAGTATGAACTGGTGTGCCCTTAGTGATGGTTGAAAAATCATTTGATTTGATTAAGCTTGGAGTGAAGGTGTCGCACAAGGCCGTATTTCAGATGTCCATCTTAACTGATAAACGGCCGTTTCGGCGAATCCAAAATACAGAGGAAAGGCTGTGCTAATCCTTGCGACGAAGGACAACGGCCGAGCGTGCTGGCAGATAGAGCTGCAACCATCCCTTGCCATCGGGCTTGAGGAGCGGGTCGAAGTTGGTGAAGTGCGTGATGGTGTCGTCAGAGAGGCCATTGCCGCCAAACTCCTTGGCATCCGTGTTGAGCACTACCTCGTAGGCTGCCTCGGGCACCATAAATCCGTAGCCTGTGAAGCTCTTGGTCGGGTTGAAGTTGAAGACGAAGATGAGATTGCCGCGGCTGTAGGCCAGAATCTGGTCGCCATCGTTGTGCCAGATTTCCTGAACGGGTGTCTTCTGGAAATCCTTCACGCCCTTGATGAGGTGAATCATCGCTCGGTCAAAGTCGCCCAGGTAGTGGTAGCAGAGGTCCTTGTTGTCAACGAGGTTCCACTGGCGACGGGCATATTTGTAGCTCCAGCCGTTGCCCTCGCGGGGGAAGTCAATCCATTCGGGATGGCCGAACTCGTTGCCCATAAAGTTGAGGTAACCGCCGTTGATGGTCGAAGCGGTGACGAGGCGTATCATCTTGTGGAGCGCAATGCCGCGGTGGACGTTACCGTTCTCGTCGCCCTTTCTGAAGTGCCAATACATATCGGCATCGATGAGTCGGAAGATGAGGGTCTTGTCGCCCACTAGGGCTTGGTCGTGGCTTTCGGCGTAGGAGATGTTGCGCTCGTCGGCGCGGCGGTTGGTGAGTTCCCAGAAGATGCTGCTGGGCTTCCAGTCCTCATCTCGCAGCTCCTTGATGGTCTTAATCCAATAGTCGGGCACGTTCATGGCCATGCGGTAGTCGAAGCCGTAGCCGCCGTTCTTGAAGGGCGAGGCCAGACCAGGCATACCGCTCACCTCTTCGGCAATGGTAATGGCGTAGGGATTGACCTCGTGGATGAGGAGGTTGGCCAGGGTGAGATAGCAAATGGCGTTGTCGTCCTGATGGCCGTTGAAATAATCGCCGTAACCGCCAAAGGCTTCGCCAAGTCCGTGGCTATAGTAGAGCATGGAGGTGACGCCATCGAAGCGGAAGCCATCGAGGTGGAACTCTTCGAGCCAGTATTTGCAGTTGGAAAGGAGGAAATGAATAACTTCATTCTTGCCGTAGTCGAAGCAGAGGCTGTCCCAAGCGGGATGCTCGCGACGGCCACCCGTATAGAAGAACTGGCAGGGGTCGCCGCAGAGATTGCCCAGACCTTCCACTTCGTTCTTGACGGCGTGGCTCTGCACAAGGTCCATGATGACGGCAATGCCCATGGAGTGTGCCTCGTCAATGAGCTGCTTGAGCTCTTCGGGAGTGCCGAAACGGCTAGATGCTGCGAAGAAACTGCTCACGTGATAGCCGAAGCTGCCATAATAGGGATGCTCCTGCAGGGCCATAATCTGGAGGCAGTTGTAGCCTTCTTCAGCAATGCGTGGGAGGACTAGTTCGCGGAACTCGTTGTATGTGCCCACCTTTTCGGCGTCCTGCGACATACCGATATGGCATTCGTAAATAAGAAGCGGATTACGCTTAGGACGGAAGGATTTTTTCTTGAATACGTAGGGCGTCTCGGGATTCCAAACCTGCGCAGAGAAGATTTTGGTCTGCTCGTCCTGCACCACGCGGGTACACCAGGCAGGAATGCGCTCACCGCATCCGCCTTCCCAATATACCTTCATCTTGTAGAGTTGTCCGTGGCGGAGAGCCTGCGATGGCAGTTTGAGTTCCCAATTATCAGTGCCGGGAATGCGCTTCAGCTGATATTTCTCCACCTCTTGCCACTTATTGAAATCGCCAATGAGATAGATGGCTGTGGCATTGGGCGCCCACTCGCGGAAAACCCATCCGCGCGTAGCCTTGTGGAGTCCGAAGTAGTGATGACCTTCAGCAAAATCGCTGAGCGTGGTTTTGCCACCCGTGAGTTCTTCCAACTTGTGAACGACATGGTCGTGCCGTCCCTGGATAGCGTCATTGAAGGGTTCAAGCCAAGGGTCATCCTTGACAATCTTCAACCTTGTGTCTTTCTTACGTGTGGTGGTTTTAGCACATTTCATATATACTAGGTTTTAAGGTGAACTATGCTTTTGGAATGAGGAATTTGGAATGAGGAGTTTGGATTTGGAAATTAAGTATTGGGAATTTCCTTTCCGCAAATTCGACTATTCAGCTAGCAGCCGCAGGCTGCGTTGAAACTCTGAAACCAGGAAGCCGCAGGTTTCCGTTGAAACTAGGGAGCCGAAGCGACCGTTGAAACTTACTAGAGGGATTAGTCTTGCTTGAAGCGTCCGTTGACGTATTTTCCTTTGCGGCGAAGGTTTCCGTTTTTGTCGTATTCGCGATAGTTGCCTTCGCGCACACCATTTACGTATTCGCACTCAATCTTTGTGCCGTCGGACTGAATCTCAACAGCCTTGCCGTGCTTCACACCATTCTTAAAAGTGCCCTTGAAGCGTTCGCCGTTTGGCTGCACCCAGATGGCCTGTCCGTCCATTTTGTCATCCTTCCACTGACCATTATAGATACCTCCCTTTTTCCATTTGTAGATGCCATTTCCATGGCGCTTTCCTTGCTGCCATTGGCCTTCATAGCTGGCTTCGTCCTTCCAGATATAAGTACCCTGTCCATCGGGTTCGCCGTCAAGGTGATGGCCTTTATAGGTATCGCCATTGGCAAAGGTGCTGATGCCTTCGCCCGTACGCTTACCTTCTACATAGCTGCCTTCGTAGCGGTCGCCATTGCTGAACTTGTAGATGCCTCGGCCATGCTGTTTGTCGTTCTGCCACTGGCCATAATAGTGGTCGCCATCGGCATAGACGTAGGTGCCGAGGCCGTTGCGCTTGCCAGCAACCCAAGAGCCATCATAGATAGAGCCATCGCTCCATTTGAAAGAGCCTTTACCTTCCTTGAGGTCGTCTACCCACTCGCCTTTGTAATAGGCACCGCTCTTGTAGGTGTACGTGCCTTTACCATTGCGCTTGTCTTCTTTCCATTCACCCTCGTAGCAATCGCCATTGTAGTAGTGCATCGTACCTTTGCCATGCTTGAGCCCCTTGAACCACAAGCCTTCATAGGTATTGTTGTTCAGTCCATAGAAAGTGCCGTGGCCATTTCGCATATCCTGAGTCCACTGGCCGTCATAGCGTTCGCCGTTAGCGGAAGTATAGATGCCTTTTCCATGACGCTTTCCCTTGAGATAATTGCCTTCGTAGATGTCTCCGTTAGGGAACTTGGTCGTGCCAATGCCGTTGGGCTTGCCGTTATATAGGTCACCTGTATATACTGCTCCGTCCTTGAAGACGTAGCTACCAACGGATATTCCCTTTTGTGCGATTGCCAGTAGTGGGGACGAAAGAAGGACAGCCGCAAGGGCGATTGCTTTGTATGTGGACTTGAAATTCATATTTTTTCTATTTGATTTTGAAGAAATTCAACTGAGGTTTGTCTTGTGGATGCAAGAGCGGAGGTAAAACTAAATATATGGTAGGTTTTATAAATTAGTTTCAAAGGGAGGTAGGGTTTCTATCTACTTGGATGCCTTTACGCCTCTCTCGCCATTTTCTTTTTGTTTTTTATTCAGTCGCGTAGCTCGCTATGCTCCTTCAAGGAAAGCAAAAACCTACGGCACAATAGCGCAAATCCATCGCAAGTTAATTTATAGAGTCTACCTAATAAGAGTGAGAATCCCTGATGAGTAGCTCTTATTTTTCTGCTTCTTGTTTGTGTGCAGCCAAAAACGCTTGCGCGCGCTCCAAATCTTCGGGCGTATCAATGCCTATTGTTTCGGTTTCGGTGACGGCGGTTTGAATGTGCAATCCTGCTTGCAACCACCGCAACTGCTCAAGAGATTCTGCTATCTCAAGACTACCCTGCGGCATGGCTGTAATCAGACGGAGCACCACTGAGCGATAGGCGTACAATCCAATATGCTTATAATATATATGGTGTTGCGACCACTCTGCCGGGTCTATACCTCTCAGGTAGGGAATCACGGAGCGGCTAAAGTAAAGTGCCTGTCCATCGTTGCCAATGACAACCTTGGGAGAGTTGGGATTGTTCAATTCATCGAAGGAAGCACCTGCCGCAAAGGGCTTAACCAAGGTGGCGATGTCAGTCTGCGGATTTTCAAATTGCTGCTTGATACATTCCAACTGACTGGCTGCGATGAAGGGTTCGTCTCCTTGGATGTTCACAACTACGTCAAAGTTTTCCTCGCCCAGCGAGCAGAGGGCTTCGTAGCAACGGTCCGTGCCGCTCTTGTGGTGGGTGCCTGTCATGACAAACTTGCCGCCAAAGCGCGCCACCTCATCTGCTATTCGCTGGTCGTCAGTGGCCACATACACATGGTCGAACACTTTTCTGACGCGCTCGTAAACGTGCTGGATAATGGGCTTGCCATCAAGAACAGCAAGGGGTTTGCCTGGGAAGCGGGTGGAAGCGTAGCGGGCTGGTATGAGTGCTAGAAATCGCTGGTTCATGAGTAGATACATATTTGTTGAGGCTAATATGCCACGGGGGTGTGTAGTTTGTTCGTATACAAGAGGTTTATCGGCTTGGGCGTGAATCTATGAAGGATTTGTGCGCTTGCAAAGAACTATTCAAACAGGGCTTCTTCTGTCGCCGCATTGGCATCTCCCTGTCCGCCTGTTGAGTGGCCGTGACTATACACGGGTGCATCGTGATAGGCATTCAGCGTTTCCATGTAGCCTTCTGGTCGCTCAAATGGCTGCCTTGGATCGTAATCCATAGAGGGATCTTCGTAAATAGACTTCATATATAGTCCCCAAATAGGCAGGGCTGCGGCTGCACCTTGTCCGTAAGCCGTAGAATTGAATCGGATGTCGCGGTCTTCGCCGCCCACCCAGCAGGCTGTTACAAGGCGCGGCGTGTAGGCTACGAACCAACCATCGCTATTTTCATTTGTAGTACCCGTCTTGCCGGCCACGGGACCATGTACATAACTGCGTAGACGGCGACCAGTACCATTATTGATGACGGACTCCATCATGTCTATCATGGCGTAACTACTTTCCTCGGTGATAACGGAGTTCATGCGGGGCTTTATCTCATAGACTTTGCCAGTGGCATCCTCAATGCGGGTCACGAGGATGGGCGCGCAGTGCAGTCCTTTATTGGCAAAGGCTGTATAGGCACTAGCCATTTCGCCAACTGTCAGTTCGCAGGCTCCCAAACAAAGCACCATGGAGGGCTTGATATTACCATTGCGAATGCCGAAATCCTTGAGCATATCCGTCAAGGCCAAACCCGTGTCGTCAATCTGCGACATGAGTTCTGCCGTCACCCAGTTGTTGGACGTTGTCAGACCCCATTTGAGCGTTTTCATACCCCCGCCATTGCCCTTGGGTGTCCATTTGAAAGTGCCGCAATCATAGGTCCTGCGGCGGCAGGGCACGCGGTCCGAAGGACTCCAACCGTTTTGCATGGCCAGGGCATACACAAAGGGTTTCATCGTAGAACCCACCTGACGTCTGCCAACGAAGGCCATATCGTACTGGAAATACCGATAATCCAAGCCACCCACGTAAGCCCTCACATATCCCGTCTTCGCCTCTATGGACACAAGGCTGGAACGAAGGAAGGATTTGTAATACTTGATACTATCCAAGGGGGTCATAGTCGTATCCACATCTCCATCGTAGGTGAACACGGTCATGCGGACCGGCGTATTGAATGCTTGTTGGATTTCAGCTTCACTAGCGCCGGCCGCCTTGAGCACCCGATAACGCTCGCTATTGCGCACAGCCTTTTGCATGATACGCTGTATTCTGTCCATCCCGACACTATTGGCGTAGGGATAATTTGGCTTACTCCTACCCTCGCGGTCGAAAGCAGCCTGCAGGTAGCGCATATGTTTGCGCATGGCATTCTCGGCATGACGCTGCATACGGGTGTCCACGGTGGTATATACCTTTAGTCCATCCGTATAAATGTCGTAGGGCGTTCCGTCGCGCTTAAAGTTCTTGTTGCACCAACCATAAAGCGGGTCTTCCTCCCAAGCGCACGAATCTTCGTAGTATTGCTGCATCTGCCAATCGCGATAATCTGATTTCTCCGGCTTCTTGGCCATCATGATACGGCGCAAGTATTCACGCAAATAGGTTGCACCACCGTCTTTATGGTCGAGGGGATGAAAATCAAGGCCCAGGGGCGTTTGTTCTAGGCTCTGTGCATCTGCCTCTGACAGATAACCAGCTTTCACCATCTGTTCGAACACAACGTTTCGACGCTGAACGCAGCGATCGGGCACGCGCACGGGATTATAATAGGA
>SAMEA3663047__coassemble_669_pt1 | contig 12400 bp, 5 predicted proteins | sample SAMEA3663047__metabat2_low_PE_025 | metagenome-assembled genome bin SAMEA3663047 (sample SAMEA3663047) | pig gut metagenome | biome: pig gut; feature: pig-associated habitat; material: faeces | place: France | collected 2012
GCAATTTGTCGCGCACCTCAGAGGGCGTTTCGCCGAAGGCTTCGCGGTAGCAGCGGGTGAAATAGGCCGGGGCGGTGAACCCAACCTCGTAGGCCACCTCGCTGATGGAGAGGTCGGTGGTCAGGAGGAGTTCGCGCGAGCGCTTCAGGCGGAGGTTGCGCAGCAGTTCTACGGGCGAATAGTTGGTGAGGGCCTTGATTTTGCGATAGAACTGCGAGCGGCCGAGGCCCATCTTGCCAGCCAGGGAATCTACATTCAGTTCGGGATTGCCCATTTCCTGCTTGATGATGTCCAGCAGGCGGGCGTAGAAGTCGCTCTCCACGTCGCCCGACATGGCTGGCCGCGGTGCGCTGGCAGGCGTGCTGAGGGCGGGCTGTCCGCTGGTCCACAACTGCTTGATATGCTTCCGATTGTCAATGAGGTTGCGGCAGCGCGCTTTCAGCACCGCCTCGTTGAAGGGCTTGGATATATAGCCGTCGGCGCCACATTCGTAGCCCTGCTGTCGCTGTTCGTCCATGGAGCAGGCTGTGAGGAGAAGTATGGGAATGTGGGAGGTGGAGACCTCAGCCTTGATGCGTCGCGTGCATTCCATGCCGTCCACCTCGGGCATCATCACGTCGCAGATAATCAGGTCGGGCACGTACTTGGCGGCCAGTCGGACGCCGTCGAGGCCGTTGCTGGCGGTGATGACATTGTAGTCCTCTTGCATGAGCAACTTGACCATACAGCGGATGTCTTCGTTGTCATCGATGACCAGCAGGAGCGGGTCGTCGGGACGAATATTGACGCTTGCCGATTCCACATCGCTCAGTTCGTTTTCCACCTCGTTGGCCGTCAGTATGGGATGCTCCTCGGCCGTCCGTATGTCGTCGGTATGCGTGATGGGCAGGCGCACCGTGAAGCAAGCCCCTTCGCCCAACTGGCTCTCCGCGCTGACCATTCCGCCGTGGAGTTCCACGAAGGCCTTGACCAGCGATAGGCCGATGCCCGAACCCTCGGGATGTATCTTGTCCACTTGGTAGAAGCGGTCGAAAATCTTGCACAGGTCGGCCTCGCTGATACCCTTGCCCGAATCCTTCACGCTGAAGGTGAGCCACGAAGGCTCGCTGGAGCAGGTGAAAACGATTTGTCCGTTGGCAGGTGTGTGCTTGAAGGCGTTGGACATGAGGTTGAAGAAGACGCGCTCTATCATCTCGGCATTGATGGCGAGGGAAAAGTCTGCGGGGAGGCCAATGTTGAGCACCAACTTGATGTCGCGCTTGCGGGCTAGCGTCAGGAAGGACTCGGCCCACTCGTTGACCAGCGCGGTGAAGTTGACCTCTTGGCTGTGGAACTGCAACTGGCCGTTTTCGTACTTGCGGAAATCCAGAATCTGGTTGATCAGTCGCTTGAGGATGAGCACATTCTTGTTGGCTATCCGCAGGAGTGTGTGCTGCTGGTCGGTCAGGTTGTCGGCATTGGCCAACTGTTCCACGGGCTCGGCTATCAGCGTGAGCGGTGTACGCAGGTCGTGCGATACGTTGGTGAAGAAGACGAGTTTAGACTGGGTGGCCCTTTCCAGTTGCTCGTTGAGTTCCTTCTGCTTGTCGCGCTGTTCCTCGAGCAAGCGGTTTTGGCGAAGCAGTTCGCCTTGGTAGCGCTTGCGCTGCCAGAATACGTGGAGCAGCAGGAAGAGTACGCCCGCTATCAGCACGAGTAGGGCGATGGTGAAGTAGAAGAGCGTGGTCTGTACGGCGTGCCGGCTGAGGTATTCGTCCACCTGCGTCTTGAGTTGGTGAATCTTGCCCGTTTCTTCCTTCATCGTTTCGTTCTGTAGCAGGAGGATGTCGGCATTCGAAATGTCCACGACCGACGATTTGGGCAGGACCACCTTTCGCTCGTAGGGCTGTCCCTTGAGGATGGCCAGGGCGGTGCGAATCAGCCTGTAGCCCTCGGTGGGATAGAGGAAGGTGGCGTCGATGGTGCTGTCGGCCACAGCCTTGATGCCTATTTCGGGCGCGGCATCTACGCCAATCACCTGCACCTGCAGGCCATGACGGCGCGCCCGCTCGGAGGCGGCAATGGCCATGCGGTCGTTGTGGGCAAAGACGAGGTCCACATCCTTGTGGATGGCAAACAGAGAATCGCAGACGCGGGCAGCATCTTCGTAGTTCCAATTACCGTATGCCGTGGCTTGAAGGTTCAATCCGCCCTTCTTCATCTCGCGAACGAATCCCTCGTGGCGCTCAATGGCTGGTGTGGAGCCTGGGCGTCCGTATATCTCAATCACCTTCGCCCCTTCGCCCACCAAGTGGTGCGCATAGCGTGCGGCCGATTCGCCAATGCCCTGATTGTCCACGCCCAGATAGGCCGTATAACTCTCGTCATTGATATTGCGGTCGAAAATGACTATGGGGATGCCTTTCTCATATACCTCTTTAATAATAGGCGTAATGGCATTGGCCTCGTTGGGCGCCACGACGATAATGTCAAAGCCGTGGTCCACGAAATAGCGGATATCGGCTATCTGCTTCTCGTTGCTGTCCTCCGCCGAGCGTATCTCGACCTTCGCATCGGGGTGGAAAATCATTTCGCGTTGGATTTCCTCGTTGCATTTGTTGCGCCAGTCGTCGCTGCTGCATTGCGACACACCTATTTTATATATACGTTTCTCTTGGCAGGCCGAAAAAATCATAGAAAGACCGCACAACAGAAACAGCATGAACCTGGTTTTCATAGCGTCGAAATAAGATTTAAGGGGTAGAATTGTTTTCCACGTCAAAAATACTACAAAAAATATGAAAAATGGGGGGCAGTATAATAAAAAACAAGCGGTGCAACAATTTCAATACTATTGGAACAATTTTTCATAGTATGTATTCCACTTATCTAGTAGTTTTGCACTGCCGATTCAGAAATGGCGCATAGAAAATGCGATATGAAAAATGCAACCTCAAAACATTAACTTCATAAATCTATCATGAAAAGAATTTCGCAAATACTAATGATGGCCTTGCTCTGCCTGGGGCCGTCGGTGGTTCAGGCGCAAGAGCGTCAGGGTGTGAAGGTGGAATTCCTCGGCACTAACAACACTATGATTCGGATAACGGGCGAGGGCAAGTACCTCATGCTGCCGATTCAGGACAATGGTGAGGAGGCCACACTCAATCTCCTCGTGGACGGCAAGCAGGAAAAAAATTTCACAGCACGGCTTGCCAAAAACAAAGTGGACTATATGGTTCCTCTCGACCTTTCCTCCTATCGCGGGAAACACATTATTCTCAATGTCATCAGCAACCAGAGCCGTGCCACCGTGCGCGAAGCACAGGGCGATGCTTGCTGGAAGAACATCGCACTCAGCGATACCTTTGACATCTCAAACCGCGAGAAATTTCGCCCCGCCTTTCACCATACTCCCGACTACGGCTGGATGAACGACCCCAACGGCATGGTCTATGCCGACAGCCTTTGGCACCTGTGCTATCAGTGGAATCCTTACGGCTCCAAGTGGGCCAATATGACTTGGGGCCACGCCACCAGTCGCGACCTTATCCATTGGGAACGCCAAGAGCCTACCATCCTTCCCGACGGGCTGGGCATGATATTCAGCGGCAGTTCGGCCATCGACCATCACAACAGTGCGGGCTTTGGCAAGGACGCTATCGTTACACTCTATACTTCGGCTGCTGCCAGCCAGATGCAGAGTCTTGCCTACAGCACAGACGGTGGCAACACCTTTACGAAATATCCCGGCAATCCCGTGATAACCATGGAGACCGAGGCGCGCGACCCCAATATGTTCTGGGACGAAGCGCACCAGCAATGGGTCATGCTACTCGCCCACGCCCTGGAGAAGGAAATGCTCATCTTCACCTCGCCCGACCTGAAGCAGTGGACGCTGGCCAGTCGGTTTGGCAAGGGCATGGGCGCACAAGGCGGCGTGTGGGAATGCCCCGACCTGTTTGAACTGCCCGTTAGCGGCTCAACGGGGAACGAGAAGAAGTGGGCGCTGGTATGCAATCTCAACCCTGGCGGCCCCTTCGGTGGCAGCGCCACGCAATATTTTATTGGCGACTTTGACGGCACTACCTTCAAGGCCGACACCGACGCCGCGGGAACCATTCCCACCAAATGGATGGACTATGGCAAGGACCACTATGCCGCTGTGAGTTGGAGCGATGCGCCCAACAACCGCCGCACCATCATCGGATGGATGAGTAACTGGCAATATGCCGCCGAAGTGCCTACCCTGCAATATCGCAGCGCCAACACCCTGCCGCGTGAGATGGGCATCTTCAAGGACACGGATGGCCAGTACTACCTCTCCTCTACGCCAAGCCCCGAACTGGAAGCCCTCCGCAGCGGACTGCACCACCAATCGCGCCGTTTATCCTTGGGCAAATCCGACAAGACTATCTCTCTGCCAACGCATAACGATGGTATCTGCGAAATTCTCTTGGATATTGAGGCGCGCAAGGGCCAAGTGCTGACCCTCACGCTCGCCAACAAAGCGGGAGAGCGCGTTGTCCTCACGTACGACTCCGACAAGGAAACACTGGCTTTCGACCGCACGCAAAGCGGCATCGTCAATTTCAGCCAGGACTTCCCAGCCGTGACCGTTGCTCCCACGCATCGCCACGACGGCAAACTCAGCCTGCGCATTTTCGTGGACCGCTCCAGCATGGAGGTCTTTGAAAAGGAAGGACGTTTGGCCATGACCAACCTCGTATTCCCCAAGTCGCCCTACACGGAACTCTCCCTGAAATGCAGCAAGGGCAAAGCCAAAATCAGCAATCTGAAAGTTTATTCGCTCAACACAAAAACTAAATAATAATAATAATAAATATGAACGCTACACAGCCCCTCCCCAACAACCGCAAGAGTCTGGTCGTCCAGATGATTCCTGTGATGCTCTGCTTCTTTGCAATGGGCTTCGTTGATTTGGTTGGCACCGCTTCCAACTACGTACAGAAGGACCTCGGACTGACCGATGCCGAAGCCAACCTCTTCCCCTCGCTGGTCTTCTTCTGGTTCCTGATATTCTCCGTGCCGACAGGCATGCTGATGAATAAGATTGGCCGAAAGAAGACGGTGCTCCTCAGTCTGGTCGTCACGATGCTCTCGCTGATTCTCCCCGTCTTTGATGATTCCTACACGATCATGCTGTTGGCCTTCTCCTTCCTGGGCATTGGCAATGCCATCATGCAGACCTCGCTCAATCCCCTCGTGACCAACCTCATCAATAGCGACAAACTGGCCGCCACACTGACCTTCGGCCAATTTGTCAAGGCCATCGCCTCCTTCCTGGCGCCCATCCTGGCCGTTTGGGGCGCTACCACTTACCTGCCCACGTTTGGTCTAGGCTGGCGGGTGCTCTTCCTGATTTACGCCGTCGTTTCGTTTATGTCCATCGCCATGCTGGCAGCCACACCGATTCAGGAGGAGAGTGCCGACAAGGCGTCGAGCATCCTCAACTGTCTCAAACTCTTGGGCAAGCCCTTCATCCTGCTTTGCTTCTTGGGCATCATGTGCCACGTGGGCATTGACGTGGGCACCAACACCACGGCTCCCAAGATTCTGATGGAGCGCCTCTCCCTGCCGCTGGAGCAAGCAGGCTTCGCCACGAGCGTCTATTTCATCTTCCGTACGGCAGGTTGCTTCACGGGCGCCTTTATCCTCCGCAAGGTTTCGGCTCGCCTGTTCTTCGCCCTCAGCGCATTGCTGATGCTCGCGGCCATGCTTCTCCTGCTGTTCAGCCATTCGTTGCTACCTATATATATAGGTGTGGCCCTCGTTGGCTTTGGCAACTCCAACGTATTCTCCATCATCTTCTCCCAAGCCCTCGTGGCCGTGCCCGAGGCAAAGAACGAGGTGTCGGGCCTGATGATTATGGGACTCTTTGGCGGCACCGTCTTCCCCTTGGCCATGGGCTATGCTGCCGATGCTTTCTCTCAGATAGGAGCCGTTGCCGTGATGGCTGTCGGCGTGGCCTACCTGCTCTTCTACACTACAAAAATCAAACAAATATAAATCCCCAAAAGAATCAATCACTATGGAAAATCAAGTAATCGTCGGAATGGGCGAAGCCCTGTGGGATGTATTCCCCGAAGGCAAGAAGTTTGGCGGTGCGCCTGCCAATTTCGCTTATCATGTTTCGCAGTTTGGCCTCGAAAGTTATATCGTCAGCGCAGTAGGTGACGATGAACTGGGCCAGGAAATCATTGACCATTTCCACAAGAAGAATATTCGCCACATCGTTGAGACCGTGCCCTACCCCACGGGAACGGTTCAGGTGGAACTCGACCCCAACGGTGTGCCCCAATACGAGATCAAGGAGAATGTGGCCTGGGACAACATCCCCTTCACCCCGCAACTTGAAGCCTTGGCCCACCGCACACGTGCCATCAGTTACGGCTCGCTGGCACAACGCAACGAGGTGACGCGCCAGACCATCAACAAGTTTATCGACGCCATGCCCAAAAACGAGGACACGCTGATTATCTTCGACGTCAACCTCCGCCAGCGTTTCTACACGAAGGACGTGCTCGATGCCTCCATGCGCCGCTGCAATGTACTGAAGATTAACGACGAGGAACTTGTCACGATTAGCCGTATGCTGGGCTATCCCGGCACCGACCTGCAAAGCAAGTGCTGGATTCTGCTGGGCCGCTACGACCTCAAGATGCTCATCCTCACCTGCGGCATCAACGGCAGTTACATATTCACCTCGGGCAATATGTCCTACCTCAGCACTCCCGTCGTTGAAGTAGCCGACACGGTTGGCGCAGGCGATTCGTTCTCCGCCACCTTTGCTTCGAGCATCATCAAGGGCTTGTCCGTTGGCGAGGCCCACCGCCGCGCCGTAGAAGTGTCTGCATTTGTCTGCACACAGCACGGCGCCACCCCTGTCCTCCCCGACAGGTTTACGAAAGACTTCTAGTTTAGAAGGTAATAGATTGGTTAGGATAATGGATGCGTTGGGGGGGGCTCCCTCGTGGGCTCACCCAATGCAAAAAAAGTACCGCAGTTTGCTTGTGCAAGTGCGGTACTTTTTTTCTTATCGATCAGGTTTCCTGCCTACTGCTTCACAAACTTGAAGTGGCGGAAATACACCTTCTGCTCTGCGCCCGAGGTGTTGGTCAGGCGGAGTTTGGTGGCTGTCATGCCGCCCAGTTCGTTGCCCGTATGGATGACGGGGTCGTTGTCGCTGTAGTGCAGGAGGGGCACCTTGACCCAGTTGCCGTTCACGAGGCATTCGAGGGTGAAGTGCTTGGCTGCGCCGGGCACGCCCAGGTTGAAGTCCATGCCGGCAAAAGTAATGGGACGGTCGCCCTCGATAACCATCTCGCCGCCAGCCTGCCAGTTGATAACCTCCAGCGCGGGGGTCACGTTGACATCGTTGCCCTTGGCCGTCACAGGGAGGAGGGCCAACTGCTGCACGTTGCTCGTGAGGCGGAAGGGGTTGTACTCGGCCACGGGGTTGAGGTCGGTGCCGTTGTTAGCGTTGTACTGATTGACGGCCTTGGCAAAGAGTTCGTTGAGCGTGGGCATGAGCACCTTCGTAGCCACCTTGATGCCCGGCTGAAGGGCGTGGCGTACGCTGCTGTTCTCGAGGTCGTACATCTGCTTCTGCAAGGAGCGGGCCTGCTGGTAGTAGTTCTCGAAGGAGCGGAGGCCCGTGCCCTTCTGCGTCTTCGTGGCAGCCTCGGCCAGAGAAACAACAGCCTGTCCGTAGGCAGCCACATTCTTTCCCTGCAAGAGCCAGGGGCGTAGTTCGCGCAGGAGTTCGGGGTTGCTATCGTCGTTCAGGAGGAGGTCAACGGCAATGCCCAGTTCCTCGCACTTGAGTGCCAATGCCTGCCGCGCGCTGGATTGTCCTGCCAGTGCCTGCTGGGCGATGTCCTTGAGTTCATCGCCTTCTTCGCGGCGGAATCCGTGGCCGTTGGGACCGAGGTCCTTGTTGTAGAGGGCGAAGGTGCGGAGTGCCTCGTAGTTATTGGGCAGCACCTCGCGCAGACCCTTTTCCCAATCGGCTTGATAGTCGTAAGCAGGCATATTCCACGTGTAGTCAGCGATGCCATAGAGGGAAATCTTGGAGGCTTCGGCGTGCTCCATCGGGTTGCTGACGAAGCCCGACATAGTTTCGGCAATGTCAAGGTCGTTGCCATAGGCCGGACCGAGAAGGATGTGGTCGCGCACGAAGTCGCTTACGGGGAAGTTCCACCAGATATAGGATTTGCGGTTGATGCGCTGGTTGATCCATTCCTGGCTCTCGCGGTCAATGCAGTGCACCACGGAGTTGCCTGTCCACATAATTTCGATGCCTTGGTTCATCTGCGTGCCGAGGGTGCGGAGGTAGCCCTTCTCGTCGTTGGCCCAAGCGCGGTTGTATTCCGTGGGGCACATGATGAGGGGCGCAACGTCGTGCTTCTTTTGGATGAAGTTGTTGTCCACATAGTTGAGGAGTTCGGCCTGCTTGTCAGCTCGCGTGCCTTCGCCCCAGATATCGTCGAAGAAGACGGCGAACGAGCGCACGCCGAGGTCGTACATCTTCTCGAGTTTGGCCACGAGGTAGTCGCGGTCCTGCTCCGTCCACTTGATGTCCACACCAGGATGAATGGCCCAGTAGAAGTTCACGCCCAGACTGCGCGCATAGGTGGCCAGTTCGCTGATGCGCTTGGCCTCAGCCTCGGGATAAGGTTCGCGCCACTTGTCGCGGTGCCAGGGGTCGTCCTTCGGACCATATATATATATGTTCATTTTGTGGCGGGCATAGAAGGCAATCTGGCTGAGGCGTGCCTGGTGGCTCCAGGGTGTGCCATAAAATCCCTCAACCACGCCACGATAGGGCACATCGGGATAGTCCGTGATGGTGCAATACTCCATTTTGCCCTCGCTCAGCATAGCCATCCAGGTTTGGGCGGCCCAGAAGAGGCCCACCTCGTCGGCAGCCGCCAGCACAGCACCCTTGGGCGTCACCTCAAGGTAGTAGCCCTCGGCCTTTGCGGGAATTTTTTTGGCGTATTTCTTGACGGCCTTATCGCCCTTCACACCAATGGTCAACTTGAAAGTAGCCTTCGCGCCACCTGCCTTTGCGCCTTCGGCCTGTTGGAGCAGACGCACAACATCTTGGTGGCGGCCAGCATCTGCGGTAATGGCCCACGCCTTCGGGGCTTCCACCACAGCAGTGCCTGCCTGTCGCTCCACCTGATGGGGCACAGGATTGACCAGACTCACCTGAGCCTGCATCGACAAACAGCCTCCCAGTAGCAGGGCTGCCACAGAGAACAACGTTTTCTTCATAATTAAAAATCTATTTCTTGGTTGAATATTTTTGTTTGTGTTTTTCTTGGGGCGAACCCCTTGTTTGCAAAAATAGGTAAATATTCCCAGCGAGCGAAATATTCCTACTGCGTTTTTCGGGAAGGTTCAAAAAATCAGGGCTTAGGCCGCCCTATTTCGTGTAAATATTCTACCTTTGAGCCGTTAACCTTTTGAAATAGTGATATTCATGTTCCGAAAAACACGCTTTCTTCTCCTCCTGATGATGGCCTGCCTCTGCGCAAGTGTGCAAGCAGACTCCGCCAATTCTGGCAACGACAACAAGTACAACCACGTAGTCTTCCAGTCCCTCCCCGCGCTCACAGCAAGCCCTGGGCAAGGCATCTCTGCGCCCTTTGCGGGCACCCTCGACGATGGCGCGCTGCTGGTGGCAGGCGGTTGCAACTTCCCCGATACGCCTGCGGCCGATGGCGGCACGAAGGTCTTTTATAATAAGGTATGGCTGTTGACAGCCGATGGCCAGCAGCCAAGGTGGCAGGAGATAGGTTGCCTGCCGCGCGCCCTTGCCTATGGTGCAAGCGTCACGGTGGGCGACGGCGTGGTGTGTATCGGCGGCACGGACGGACAGGCCAGCACAGGCGAGGCGTTTCTCCTGCATTACAAGGGCGGCAAGGTCCTGACTACGCCCCTCCCCGCCCTACCCCAGCCGATGAACAACGGCTGTGCGGCCTACGACCCTGCGGGCTATATCTACGTGGCAGGCGGACAGGTGGACGGCAAAGCCTCGACCGCTGCCTGGCGTCTGCGCTATCCAGGCGGCAAAGCCTGGGAAGCCCTTCCGCCTATGCCGGGCCGCGGCCGCGTGCAGCCGGCTGGCGTGGTGCAAAACGATGCCACTGGCCCGCTCTTCCTCGTGCTGGGCGGCTATGCGCTGGCTGATGGCGAGCACGAGGCCATGGTGCATACGGACGGCGTGGCCTATCATCCCAAATCGAACACCTGGACCGCCACTGCCCCTATGCAGGTGGGCGGCAAGCAGTTGGCCCTCGTTGGCGGCAATGCCCAGCCTTCGGGGTGCGCCCACGTGGTGTGCTTTGGCGGCACCAACTACGACATCTTCCTCCAAGCCCTGCGCCGTCCCGCGCTGATCGAACAGGCCCGTGCTGCTGGCGACACGGCCCGCCTCCGCCAACTGGAGGACGAAGCCGCCAACTATCTGCGCCACCCGCAAGAGTGGTACGCCTTCAACGACCAATTGCTCATCTACCACACCATTACGAACACGTGGGTCACCGAGAGCCAGTCGCCCCTCTTGGCGCGCGCCGGTGCCGTCGTCGTGCGTCGCGGCAACGAATGGATTGTCGTCTGCGGCGAATCTAAGCCGGGCGTTCGGGCCACCGACGTGACCAGCGTCACGATGGACGTGCGCACCTCCTTCGGTTGGCTCAACTGGACCGTACTGGCCGTATATCTGCTGGGTATGCTGGGCCTGGGCTTCTACTTTATGCGCCGCGAGGGTGGCAGCGAAGATTTCTTCAAGGGCGGTGGCCGCATTCCTTGGTGGGCCGCGGGCATCTCCATCTACGCCACTATGCTTTCGGCCATCACCTATATGGCCTATCCCGCCAAGGCATACGCCACGGATTGGACCTACTATCCCATGCTCGTGACGATTCTGCTCGTTTCCTTCCCCGTCATTCGCTACTACCTGCCCTTCTTCCGCCGCCTCCAAGTCACCACGGCCTACGAATACCTGGAGCGCCGCTTCAATGCGGCCACGCGCCTGATGGCTAGTGCCCTCTTCATCGTCTTCATGGTGGCGCGCATGGCGCTGGTGCTCTACCTGCCGTCGCTGGCTCTGACCGCCGTGACGGGCATTGACATCTACACCTGCATCATCCTGATGGGCGTCATCACGATAGTCTATTGCACGATGGGCGGAGTGGAAGCCGTGGTTTGGGGCGACGTGGTGCAAGGCATCATCCTCGTGGGCGGTGCCATCTTTGCGGTGGGCTACCTCGTGGTGGGCACAGAGGGCGGTGCCGGCGGCTTCCTCGACATCGCCATGACCGATGGCAAGTTCCGTCTCTTCGACTGGAGCCTCGACTACCGCAGTGCCACCTTCTGGGTAATCATCCTGGGCGGTATGGCCAACAACCTTATCTCCTACACCTCCGACCAGACTGTCATCCAGCGCTATCTCACCACCCGCGATGAGCAGAGCGCGCGCCGCAGCATCATGATGAACGGCGTGATGAGCGTATTCATCTCCATCGCCTTCTTTGCCATCGGTGCAGGTCTCTATACGTTCTTCAAGACGCACCCTGCCGAACTCGATTTCACGATGGCCAAGGCCGACACCATCTTCCCGTTCTTCATGATGAGCCAGTTGCCCGCCGGCCTCGCAGGTCTGCTGATTGCCGCCATCTTTGCGGCCACGATGAGTACGATTTCAAGCAACATCAATTCGGTGGCCACAGCCTTCAGTGTGGACTTCTATCGCCGTTGGCGGCCGCAGACCGACGACCGCACCATGCTCCGTGTGGCCCGCCGCGCCTGTATCGTCAGCGGTCTCATCGGTATGTGCATCGCCCTACTGATGGCCACGTGGCAAATCCTTTCGCTCCTTGATTTCTTCCAAGAGATTCTCGGTCTCCTCTCCAGCGGCCTCGGCGGTCTCTTCCTGATGGGCATCTTCTTCCCGCGCATCGGTGGCCGCGCAGCCTTGGGCGGTTTCTGCAGCGGAGTAGCCGCCGTCTTCCTCACAAAGTACCTCACCAACACCAGTTTCCTCCTCTACGGCTGCATCGGCATGGTCGTTTCCGTAGGCGTAGGCTATCTGCTTTCCTTTGTGCTCTGCGAACAGCGCGACCTCAAGGGCCTCACTTGGCGCACCCGCGAATAATCTGCAAGCTCGCCAGCCGCCATCCAAGAAGCGGCCCCTTGCCAGCAACAACGACCTGAGTAGTTACATTAGGAGTTGGGAGTAACGTGAAAGTACCGCGCCTTGCTTGGTGTGAGTAAGGTGTTTGTTCTCATAGAAAAAGCAATTTGCAATTAAAAATCCACCTAAGTAGTTACCTAAAATGGTAACTACTCAGGTTGTTCTAGATTGCGAGGCAACGTGTGGACCTTCGGT
>SAMEA3663047__coassemble_675_pt1 | contig 12355 bp, 8 predicted proteins | sample SAMEA3663047__metabat2_low_PE_025 | metagenome-assembled genome bin SAMEA3663047 (sample SAMEA3663047) | pig gut metagenome | biome: pig gut; feature: pig-associated habitat; material: faeces | place: France | collected 2012
CGTGTTTCTTTAACACGCCCACTTGGAGGTTCTACCCCGCGCGATTAGTAAGATTAGAAAGATTCGTGTTTAAAGAAACAACGCACACCGCAGTGCCACACGTTGACTCGCTATCTGGAACGACCTGAGTAGTTACAAAAAATTGACAGGAATTTTGCCACTCTGCGCGCCTTGTTTCACAAAAATTTCCCATATTTGCAACACACAAAAACAAAATATTCAAAAAACAAATTCGTATGCGACACACATTTACCTTCCTTCTGGCCCTCTGCTTGGGCACTGCTGCGGCTTGGGCCGACGGCTACAGAAGCCTGATTGTGACGTTTCAGGACGGCACGACCAGCCAAATCAATCTCACCGATGGGATGCAAACGAAGTTTACCACCACACAGGTGCGCTTTGTGGACGGCACCACAAGGGTAACCTTCGACAAGACCACCATTGCTTCTTGGCGCTTCGATGAATCCGTGGGCATTCAGAGTGTACAGGGCTCAGCCATTGCCCCCACACTCGCTGGCCGCACTGTTCGCCTCAGCGCAGTGCCCGCTGGCACGACTGTGCGCGTTGTGACTGCCGATGGACGCACGATTGTCAGCGAGACCGTTGCGGGCAACTACGAGATTAGCCTTCAGGGTCAGCCCGCTGGTACATATATTATAGGTATCGGCCAACAGGCATTCAAGATTCACATTAAGTAGGTTCTATATTACCTCTTGATTCCCCTAGCAAAGAAAAAATGAAAAAGTATTATACCCTTCTACTCGCAGCCTGCCTGGCCTTCGTGGGCCTGTGGGCTGCCACCAGCGACCGCCTCGACCTCCTGCGCGCCGATGGCTCGTTCGTATCGTTCATGACGCAGGATATTGACAGCATCACCTACGAGCGCGAAGGCGATGGCACCGCCTTCACCCACATGACCGTGTGGACCAACTATGGTGTGCAGGAGCAGTTTAGCCTGGCCGAATACACCACCGTGCGCTACGTGGGCATTGGCAAAGAATACTACGAAATCCAACGCTCCTACGAGGACGAGGCTCCCCTCGTTATGCTCGACTGTATCAACAACGACCACACCCTCTCCCACGAACATCCCGTGGACTGGACGGCACAGCGTGCGGGCAAGAAGGTGCACTTCGTCGTGCGCCCCATCCCTGGCTACGACTACCAACTTGAGATTGAAGGTCTCTACACAGGCCGCATCTACACCGCCGACCCCAGTTTCGTTTTCTGGGAGCGCAAGGAGGACAATATACTGCTGCAGGACGCCCTCTGCTTCTTTATGCCCAACGAACCCGTGTCCATCGCCGTTGCTCCCGTGGAGCGCACCACGTATGAAGGTCGCGACTTCCTGGGCGACTACAAGGGCTACGGCGTTGGCCTGGCCGCTGGTGAGGCCCTCTTCGATGCTTCGCAGCCCACCTTCCAGATGCAACTGCGCGCCAGCGGTGCGCTCAGCGCTTCCTCCACCGATGCCAAGGCTTACAACCTGCTCCACTGGTATCGCTACAACGAAGAGACGGGCACCTTCAACTATTACTACGAGGACGAGAACCCCGACGACGATGAGGACCTCGAACTGCGCGACCAGCCCACCTATGGCGCCAACGGCACCTTCTTTGCTGGCGACGTGGCCGTGGTGGATATTCACGACTACGACAACGACCAGATTGCCAATACCCGCGTCTATCTTGTGGCCAAGGGCGACTTTGACTACACTTGCGCCAACCGCGATGCCACAGCCTATCAGTCGCTCGTAGAGATGCGCCCGAAGGATGGCACCGATGCGCGCTGGTTCTTCTTCAACAACTACGGCTACACCGTCACCGAGGCCACCCTTGACTTCCGTTCGGGCACATCCATCGGACAGCCCTGCGAGGCCCTCGTCAGCTACGATGGCGACGTCCGCTTCCTCTATACCCTCAAAGCCGGCGAAAGCCAAGGCACCTTCACCGCGCGCGGCAAAGAGGCTGGCAACTATACCTCGGCCGACGGACAGGGAGCCGGACTGCAACTGGACGGCTTCGGCGTGGCACAATACGATGGCCGCACCTACGACTACACCATCGAATCGGGCGTGGTCAGCATCACTGTCAACGGACAGCCTATGCAGTTTGTCCTCGATATGCAGGCCCACACCTACACCCTCGCTGCCAACGACAACTGGGAGGGCTACGATGTGTACGAGAATAACGCTGTGATAGGTTCCTACTGCGGTGGCAACGAGCAGACGAAGAATAGCATTAAGGTGATGCTCAACCAAAACCTTATGGGCACCGAGCGCGCAGGCTATGCCGCCATCAGCGTGAACATCTACAACGGCACTGGCCAGTGGATCAACGCCGTGAACGACTGCCAGCGCTACCTCTACGATGCACAGACGCGCACGCTGACCATCACCAACGTGCTCGTGGGCAATGCCAATGGTGGTTCAAGCCGTCGCGACCTCGCCTTCGTCCTCAGCCAGGACGGCAAGCAACTCTACATGACGGGCGATGCGCGCATCTACGCCACCTCCTATGCTGGCAGTTATGTCACCGTGGATGCCACCAATGCCATGAACGCCGTTATCATCCAGGTGCCCGACCTCTATGATGCCTACAAGGCGAAGGTCAATGTAAGTTATTTCGGCTCGGAAATTCAAGGCGAGGCCGTGCTCAAGATAGACGCCGACGCCAACGGCAATGCCAAGGAGGGCTACGCCTCGCTGACCATCTCGGCCATGGGAACGAAACTCTTGGATGGCTGTGTGCCCTACGAAATCAAGGGTATGAAACTCATCCTCAAGGGTTACACCGTGGGCGATGGCTCGTACGGCGAAAATCAGACCGACATCGAGTTTGACATCACTGCCGACGCCCGCCTCTTGGGCAAAGGCACCTACAACGGCACGGGTATGACGGCTGGCCTTATGAGCATCAACCTCGACAACACCGAGTTCATGCCCGACCTTCCCGCCAAGGAACTCGCCGCTGAATACACGGGCAAGTATTATCTAGGAGCCGACGATGGCGAGGCCGAAGTGGCCACCGTCAATGCCAAACTCCAACTCGACCGTCAGGCTGACGGCAGCATCGCCGAAGGATATGCCTACTTTGAGGTGAAAACGGCAGCCGTGAAGTTTGGCCAGAAGAGCGTTCCCTACGAAATCACCAACGGCAAACTCATCCTCAAGGGCTACGGCCTAGACGGACAACCCGACGCCGACGTAGTCTTTACCATCAACGCCGATGGCACACTGCAAGGCGAAGGCAAACTTCGCGGCATGTACTCCACCGGCAGCGGATTCTGGGTAGACCTCAGCCACGGCGCTCTCTCGCCAGTGGAATAAAATAGTTTGGCGGCTGAATAAAATAGTTTGGCGGCGCGGTCCTCTAGTGGGGCCGCGCCGCCATTGCCTTTCCCTCCCCGTCCTCTCTACCTCGCCCCCTTTTCCTCTCCCCTCCTCTCAAGTCCTCTCCTTTCCTCTCAAGTCCTCTCCCCTCCTCTTACAAAAAAAGGCACCGCAAGCGGTGCCTTTTTTTGTGCCAAAGCCCTAACCAATTAGAGCGGGAAGAGAAGAGTGATAGTAAAGATAGCAACAGCGCCAAGGATAAGTTGGAGCGGCAGACCAACCTTCACGTAGTCGGAGAAGGTATAGTGGCCCGCGTTCATCACCATCGCGTTGGGCGGCGTGCAAATCGGCGTGGCGAAGCAGAGGCTGGCGGCCACGGCAGCAGTCATCATGAAAGGCTGCGGATTGACACCCAACTGTTCGGCGGCGGCCCAGGCAATTGGTGCTACGAGCAGGGCTGTGGCTGAGTTGCTGATAAAGGTTGAGAGCAGGGAGGTAACGAGATAGACACCGCCGAGCACGGCGATGGGTCCCCAGCTCTGAAGTCCTACAACAAGGTTTTCAGCCACCCATTTCGAGATACCCGTATTCTGAAGGGCTGTGCTCATCGGCATCATAGCCGCAATCAGCACGATACCTTCCCAGGCAATCATCTTGTAGGCACCATCAACGCTGCGTGTGCAGCCCGAGATGACCATAATCAAACCTGCGATGATGGCGGTGGCTACGGCGGGGATGCCAATCTGCTTCTCGAATACCATCATCAGCACCATGATAACCATAATAATGGCGGCCAGCGGTGCTTTGTAGTCGATGGCCACGCTCTCGGCCATCTTCTCCGGCCGTCCGATAACGAGCCATTCGCGCGTCTTCTTCGAGAGGCTGTTGATGCCTTTCCAGGGACCGTGCATCAGGAGCATGTCGCCAGGTCTGACGAGTTCGTCAAGGAAATTGTCGAAGATATAGCGGCCGTTGCGCTTGATGGCAAGCACCTTCAAGCCGTAGCGTTCGCTGAAGTTGGCGGTGCGCAACGGGCGATTGATGAGCGCGCTCTCGGGAGTAATCAGCGTTTCTGCCAAACCGATATCGTAGAAATCCAACTTGGCATGCTCGTCGCTGTTCTCCTCTTTGAGAATACCCAACTCGTGACACTGCGCAAAGATGCTCACCTTGTCGGGGTCGCCCAGCACATAGATAATATCGTTGGCCTCAAACTTGGTTTCGGGTGTGATAGTGATTTGCTGCTGATTGCCGAATACGCCTTTGCCTTCGCGGCGAATCTCGAGGATAGTCACGCCGAAGCGGCGGTGGATGTCAAGGTCGATGACCGAGCGGCCTTCAAGCAGGCTGTGGGGGCCTGTTTTCTTGAGACGGAAGACAAGATCCTGGATGTGGTACTCCGTGAGCAGGCCTGCCAGTGTGCGCTCTTCGCCCTTCTCCATGCTTTCGCTGCCTTTTTTGGCAAGAAAGAATTTGCAGAGGGGATAGAGGAGGATGGTGCCGACCACGAGGCAGACGAGACCGATGGGCAGGAAATCGAAGAAAGCGAACTCTGGTTTGCCCTCTTCGGCCAGATAGTTGCTCACGATAAGGTTGGGCGGCGTACCAATGAGGGTGAGCACGCCACCGAGCGAACTTGCGAAAGCCAGCGGCATCATTAGTTTTGCGGGATTGATATTTGCCGTCTTGCACATAGCCAAGATGATGGGCAGCAAGAGGGCCACCGTACCCGTATTGCTGACAAAGGCGGCCACAACAGCGGTCACGAGCATCACAAGCAGGTAGAGCCGCAGTTCGTTGTTGCCTGCCAGACGCAGCAACTTGGAACTAATCATGCGGGCCAAGCCCGTCTGAAACACAGCACCGCCGACAACGCACAAGGCAATCATCATGACAACGGCGCTATTGGAGAAACCGGCCAGTGCCTCCTTGGGCGAAACGATGCCGGTCACGAGCAGTGCTGCCGTACAGCACAGCGCAATGATGTCCGAACGCACCTTGCTCGCCATAAAGGCTACGATCGTCACTGCAAAGATAAGCAGCGTCAGCACGACCTGCGTGATGGGGTCGGACAGGGTAAATAAGAATTGCATGGTTATTGGAATGTGTTAGGAGATGTACTTGGAATCTGCGGGCGATGCACGGGAGCCTTACTGCTTGACGGAGAAGGCGAGGGCGTACATACGCATTTGCTTGACCATTGCCAGGAGCCCGTTGCTGCGTGTCGGCGACAGGTGCTCGTTGAGGCCAATTTCGCGGATGAAGTAGAGGTCGGCGTTGAGGATTTCCTGTGCTGTATGTCCGCTCAATACTTTGACGAGAAGGGCTGCAATACCCTTGACAATCAGAGCATCACTTTCTGCGCGGAAGGTCAGGATGCCGTCTTTCTGGTCGCACACGAGCCACACGCGGCTCTGGCAACCGTCAATCAGGTTTTGGTCCTGCTTGTCGGCTTCGGGCAGCGCGGGCTGTTCCTCGCCGAGGTCGATGAGTAGCTGATAGCGGTCCATCCAATCGTCGAGGGCGGTGAAGTCCTCTATGATTTCGTCTTGAATTTCGTTGATAGTCACAACTAGAATGCTTTTTGTGGGGTGAATATAGGTGTTGTAGATAGGGAAATGGACCGTGCGGTCACGATTATTTCCCTTCGGTGGCAAGCACCTGGAGAAGCGTCTGGCCCACCGCACGAAGGGTTTCGATGGAAATGTTCTCGGGAGTGTCGTTCGTGGTGTGCCAGGTGCGTGAGAAACTGACGTTGTCGCCGCCGGGATAGGGTATGATGTCGATGGTGGGTATGCCGGCAGTTTCGTTGAGGGGCAGGTGGTCATCCTGTGCATAGGTGCCGTCTTCGCGCACGAAGTATCCGCCTGCTCCTGCCACCTCGGCCGCTGTCCATACCTTGAGCATCACGTCGCGGGCATAGCGCATGGAGAATCCTTCATAGCAGAAGCGTGCATCGTCGCCGCCCACCATGTCGAGCAGGATGCCATATTCGGCGGTGTAGTCGGCTTTGTGGGGATGCTGTGCCCAATATTGCGAGCCCAGACACCAGTCGCTGCCATCGAATGGAGCATCCTCTTCGCCCCAGTAGGGTGCGCCGTAGTCCTCCACGTCGAAGCAGATGAAATCAATGCCCACAGCGGGCTTGATTTCGGGCAGGAGGCGCATGATTTCAAGCATCACGGCCACCCCGCTTGCCCCATCGTTGGCGGCCATGACGGGTTCGCGATGGCGGGTTGAATCTGCATCGTTGTCGCACCACGGGCGGCTGTCCCAGTGGGTGCAGATGATAATGCGGTTGGCAGCCTCGGGCTGGTAGGAAGCGATGATGTTGCGCAGGGGCAGTTGTTTGCCGTCCCAGCCTTTGACCGTGGCGTTTTGTTCGGTGACTTCAAGGCCCAGGCTCTTGAAGCGGGCCACCATCCAGTCGCCGCATTTTCGATGGGCTTCGCTGCCTGGCACGCGGGCTCCGAAAGCGCATTGCTGGCGAATGTCTGCCAGGGCCGAATCGGGCACGAAGCGCACTTGCACAGCGGCGGAAGCCGTGGAGTCGGCAGTGCTTGAGGTCTCGGTGGCCTGTTTGCTTTGGCAGGCTGCGAGGGAAACAAGGAGGAGAAGGAGGATACTGAGATATTTCATAAGACGCTGGAGAATAGAATAGGCGTGTGGGCAGCCTTGTGTGCCTAGCCTTCGATATTTTGCAGGGTGTTGTATTGCACGCGGCTCATGACGCGGAGGAAATTGCCGCCCCAAACCTTGCGCAGCATACGCTCGTTGATACCTTCGGCCAGGAGGCGGCGCGTCAGGTTGAGGTAGTCGGCCGCTGTGGCCAGTCCGCGCACGCCGCCATCGCCGTCGAAGTCCGACCCGATGCCGACATGGTCGATGCCTGCCACATCGATGAGGTGCAGGAGGTGGCGCACAGCATCGTCAATGGTGGCTTCGCCGTTTTCGACAAGGAAACCTGGGTAGAACGTGCCCTGCACCACACCATCGCGCTCGGCTATGGCGCGAATCTGGTCGTCGGTCAAGTTGCGCGGATGGTTGCAGAGGGCGCGACAGGAGGAGTGGGAGCAGACGACGGGCTGCTTGGAAAGTTCAAGGGTCTGGTAGAACGTTTCTTCGCTGGCGTGAGAGAGGTCAATCATCATGCCGACGCGGTTCATTTCCTTCACCACTTCGCGGCCAAACTGGCTCAGTCCGCCGTGCTCGCGGTTGGATTTGCGCGCAGAGTCGCAGATGTCGTTGTCGCCGTTGTGGCAGAGAGTGATGTAAACCACACCTTCGCGGCGGTATCGCTCAATGTTGGAGAGGTCGCGGCCGATGGCATAGCCGTTTTCAATACCTAAGAGAATGGCACGGCGGCCATAGGTTTTCTGCTGATAGACACCCTTGGCCGATTGTGCCAAGGCCACGCCCACCGAACTTCTCACCTGTTGGCGAATCTGCTCCAGCAGTGTGTCGGCATAGGCTGTGGCGGCCCGGAGTGCCTGTTCGGTGCGACTGCTCTGGGGCAGGTAGGCGGCCATGACGGCTGCATCGAGCCCGCCCTCGGACATTTTGTGCAGGTCCACGCACACTTCGGGGCAGCGGCGGGCAATGTGGATGCCCTTGTGGAAGTGCATCGGCGTGTCGCAATGCGAGTCGAGCGTGAGGATGCGGCTGTGCACCTCGCGGGCGCGGCGGTAACTGTCGGCTTCGCCCGTGAAGTGTTGGAACAGCGGTATCATCACGCGGTTGGCCTTCATGATGAAGGCCTCGGGATGCCACTGCACGCCAACGATACTCTTGAACTCGTTGCTCTCCACGGCCTCCACGACTCCGTCGGCGGCGCGTGCGGTGATGCGCAACTTGGGTCCAGCATCGCGCACGCCCTGATGGTGGAACGAATTGACCGCGAAGGTTTCGCCCAGCACCTTGGCAATGATGCTGTCGGGCTCGGCCGTCACGCTGTGTGTCGGTGTGTGGCGTGGTGCCTGCTGCGTGTGTTTGAGGATGTGCTGGCCGGGCAGACAGGTTGCCAGGTCCTGATAGAGCGAACCGCCCAGTGCGGCCACAATGGCCTGGAGGCCACGACAGATGCCCAGCATCGGTATGCCGCGATCGTAGGCCAGGCGTACCAGCATGAGTTCCATGAAGTCGCGCTCGGGGTTGATGCCGTGGAGTTCGGCGATAGGCTCTTCGCCAAGGTAGAGCGGATTGATGTCGGCCCCGCCAGAGATGACCAGACCGTCAATATGATCGAGGATGCCCGCCAGCAGGTCCACGTTTTCCGTAGGCGGGATGATATATGGAATGCCGCCAGCGTATTCCACACTCTTGTAGTACGCCTCGGCCAGTTCGCAGCCTTGCTCCCCAAAGTTGCCCACGATGCCAATCAGCGGATGGACCTTGTGGTTGGGGAAGTGCGAAACAAATTCGTCGTAGGAATAGTTGATATTGAAGTTTTCCATTGAAATGATAAGCTATGCCGCGTGGGCAATGATGCTTGCGGAAACCCTACAGGCAAGGTAGGATTTCCTACCTATATATAGGGCGTGCGCGCTCCCCGTTTGCCATGCTAGCATTGGGTGTACGGCACACGCCATATTATAGAAGGGGGCTGTTCTGGCCCACGTGCGTCAATATTTACGTTTCGGGTTGCGCGGGAACCAGCCTTTGCGCACACGTTCCCGCTGCTCAAAGAGTTCCTTGATAGTCCACAGCGACGAGAACCCAACAATGCCGCAGAGCGCACTCAGGAAAAGGCTTTCGATGAAGAGCGCACCCACGGCTCCCGCCACGCCGAGGAGAAGAAAAATCCACCATGGGCGTGTGCCGAAATAGTATTCCGTCCAGATGACAATCGGATGAAACACACCGATAACGAGGAAGGTTGCTGCACCCAGCAGCAACCCTTGCCAGGAAAGGGACATAGGTTCTCGGGGATAAAAGGTGGGGTGAACTTAGAAGCTGATAGGTAGGTTCTATAAATTAGCTTGCGAATACATCCAAGTAGCATAGAAACCCTATCTACCATTGAAACTAATTTATAGGATCTACCTATATGTTGTTGCGCTTTCTCAGGATGTATTCGCTGGTTTCTTCGGGGTCGTCCACAATGACGCTTTCCTTGTTCATGCGCTCCATAAGGGCCTTGACCTTGCGCGAAGAGATGCCCTGCTCCTCCGTGGGGAGAACAACGGGCACTTGGCGGGCGAAGGATTGCTCGAGCGAGATGAGCGTTTCGGTGGAAACAACACCCGGAATCTCCTGGATGTGGTTGTTGAGTAGCTCCATGAGGTGCTCATTGTCGCGGCAGTAGAGCTTGATGAGCATGCTGTAGGGGCCGGTGGTAAAGTGGCACTCCACAATCTCGCGAATCTTCTCCAGCTCGGCTGCCACGCCCTTGTACATGGCGCCGCGCTCCAGTTTGATTCCTACATACGTGCAGGTGCTATAGCCAATCTGCTTGGCAAATACGTTATATCCTGAACCGGTGATGACACCAGCTTCCGTGAGACGCATTACACGCTGATGGATGGCGGCACGAGAAACGCCGCAGGCTTCTGCCACGTCCTTGAAAGGCACGCGAGCATCCATCGTAATAATCTGAAGAATTTTCAGATCCAGCAAATCTACTTTTTTCATAATTCTTTCAATCGTGTATGTTAGTTTTTAGGTGTTGTATTGTCTAGTTTTGCAGCCCTCACTTGGCAGATGGAGGTCCGTACGAGGAGGGAGAATCCACCGAAAATATTGTCAGAGCGTTCAGAAAGGCAGACAAAGTTAAGCAATAATTATACAACTGTGAATTTTTTGCGTCAAAAAAATGTCGTCTTTCCATTTTTTTTGCATCAGAGACGCGATTTTTCGTCAAAATGTCAGATTGAAAGGTCCAGATAGCAGATTTTCAAGCAAAAGAGAAGGCTCTCAAAGGAAAAGCGACGTGCGGTACATTGCCCTTTCAATTGCCCTTTCAATGGGTATGCTAATTCATCTTCCCTTCTTCCCTTCTCCCCCTTTCTAGACTGATTTGCCTTGCTTTTTCCTACTCCTTGTCCTTTTTGATACCACTCCTCGGAAATCTTCCTGCTCCTCGGACTTTCTTCCAGTTCCTCGAACTTCTGATAAAACAAGAGGCTGCACCATTGCTGGCGCAGCCTCGTTTATATACATACGGTGTGGAGTTTTTTATAGGCTCCAGTCTTCTTGCGTTTTGCGAACGTAGCTCTTGTAGCGCTTCAGGGCAGCTTCCTGCGTGGCAGCGAAGAGTTCGTCGGCCTCTTCGGGGAATGCCTTCTTCAGAGAGAGGAAGCGCACCTCGCCTGCGAGGTAATCCTGGAACTTGCTCCAGTCGGGCTCCTTCGAGTCGAGGGTGAAGGGGTTCTTGCCTTCTTCGGCAAGAGCGGGGTTGTAGCGCCACAGGTGCCAGTAGCCGCACTCTACGGCGCGACGCTCCTCTTCCTGGCTGCGACCCATACCGCCCTTGATCTTCAGACCGTGGTTGATACAGGGAGCGTAGCCGATGATGAGCGAAGGTCCGTGCCATGCTTCGGCTTCCTTGAGGGCCTTGAGGCACTGTGCCTGGTCAGCACCCATAGCTACCTGTGCCACATATACGTAGCCGTAGGTGGCTTGCATGAGGCCGAGGTCCTTCTTCGTCACGCGCTTACCGCTGGCGGCAAACTGGGCGATGGCACCGATAGGCGTAGCCTTGGAGGCCTGACCACCCGTGTTGGAGTAAACCTCGGTATCGAGCACGAGGATATTCACATCTTCGCCGCTGGCCAATACATGGTCCAGACCACCGTAGCCGATATCGTAGGAAGCACCGTCGCCGCCGATGATCCACTGGCTGCGCTTCGTGAGGAAGTGGCTGAGTTCGTCAAGCTGCTGGCAAACGGGGCAACCCTTGGCTGCGCTTTCCTTGATCAGGGGCTCGAGTTTGAGGGCTGCGGCACGGCTGGCTTCTGCATCGTCCTTGCCTGCAATCCATTCCTGAGCGGCCTGCTTGTATGCCTCGCTCACCTTGTCGCTCTGAATCATTTCGTTGAGGAGGGCCTCAATGCGTGCACGCATCTTCTTGTTGGCCAATACCATACCCAGACCGAACTCGCAGAAATCCTCGAAGAGGGAGTTGGCCCATGCGGGACCCTGACCCTTCTCGTTGGTGGTGTAAGGCGTGGAGGGGATAGAGCCGGAATAGATGGAGGAGCAGCCCGTAGCGTTGGCTACCATCTGACGGTCGCCAAAGAGTTGGGTGACGAGTTTAACGTAGGGCGTTTCGCCGCAACCCGAGCAGGCACCGCTGAACTCGAAGAGCGGAGTGGCGAATTGCGAGTTCTTGGGGTTGAGTTTGATGTCTACCTTGTCCTGCTTGCTCGTTACGTTCTTCACGCAGTAGTCCCAGTTGGCGTCCTCGGCCATTTCGCCTTCGAGGGGCACCATGGTGAGGGCCTTGTTGCCGCGCATACCCGGACAAACGTCCACGCAGTTGCCGCAACCGAGGCAGTCCATTACGTCAACCTGCATGCGGAAGTGCATACCCTTGAGCGTGGCAGGAGCCTTGATTTCGAGGGTGGCAGCGTCCAGGCCCTTGAGTTCTTCATCGTCGAGCACGAAGGGACGAATCGAAGCGTGGGGGCAAACGAACGAGCACTTGTTGCACTGGATACAGTTCTCGCTGTTCCATGTGGGCACGAAGGCAGCCACACCGCGCTTCTCGTAGGCGGCAGTTCCCTGCTGCCAAGTACCGTCTGCGCTTACCTTGAAGGCGCTCACGGGCAGGAGGTCGCCGTTCTGTGCATTGATGGGGCGCACGAGGTCGGAGATGAAGGCGGGCTCTTCGCGTACAATCTTCTCGTCCTCGGGCAGGTTGGCCCATGCGGGGTCAACGGCCAGGGTCTTGTATTCGCCACCGCGGTCAACGGCCTGGTAGTTCTTGTTCACTACGTCTTCGCCCTTCTTGCCGTAACTCTTGACGATGAATTTCTTCATCTGCTCTACGGCGAGGTCTACGGGGATTACTTCGGTGATGCGGAA
>SAMEA3663047__coassemble_687_pt1 | contig 12207 bp, 10 predicted proteins | sample SAMEA3663047__metabat2_low_PE_025 | metagenome-assembled genome bin SAMEA3663047 (sample SAMEA3663047) | pig gut metagenome | biome: pig gut; feature: pig-associated habitat; material: faeces | place: France | collected 2012
GCCTTACGGCTGCTGGCTCGATAGCGATGATTCGCTATAGGTAGGTTCTATAAGGTAGGTTCTATAGGGTAGGTTCTATAAATTCTAACCGTTGAACCATAGCATCTTGGGCATTTTTATTAACTTTGCCACGTTTTGTCGCAGGCATTGTTTCTCTCTATTTCGGAATGCCAAGACTATTGCCAACCCTCAAAAATCTCAATACAGCGAAAAAATCCTGATGCGGAAAAAGATTTGAGGTAGGTTCTATCAATTAGTTTGCGATGGATTCCAGCGGCGACTCCCATCCATGGGCCTTGCCCGAAAAACAACAAGGGCGGGAATAATCTCCGCCCTTTCTGCCACACTCTGCCAAAAAGTTGTAATTTTGCAGTGGCTTGCGCGCTGTGCTGTGCCCCTACCTTCGTCATCTAATATATTTCCTAATAAAATCAGAATGAAAATCCTAGTTATCAACTGCGGTAGCAGTTCTATCAAGTACAAGCTTTACGAGATGGACGACCAGTCCGTACTGGCCGCCGGTGGTATCGAGAAAATCGGCCTTGAGGGCGCCTTCCTCAAGACCAAAATCAATGGCGAGACGAAAATTATCGAATCGCCCTGTCCCACGCACACCGAGGGAATCAAACTGATGTTTGACACCCTGCTCAATCCCGAATATGGCGCCATCAAGAGCCTGGACGAAATCTCCGCCGCAGGCCATCGCATCGTGGCTGGCGGACGCTTCACGCAGAGCCAGATTGTGACCCCCGAAATGCTTGAGGAATGGCACCAGTACATGGAGCTCGCTCCGCTGCACAGCCCCGCCCACCTCAAGGGCTACGAAGCCGTGCGCGCGATGCTGCCCCAGTTGCCCCAGGTCTTCGTGTTCGACACCGCCTTCCACCAGACCATGCCCGAGTACGCCTATATGTATGCCGTCCCCTACAAGTATTACGAGCAGAACAACATCCGCCGCTGGGGCGCACACGGCACTAGCCACCGCTTCGTGACGGCCCGCGTGTGCGAGTTCCTCGGTGTGAAGCCCGAAGAGCAGCGCATCATCACCTGCCATATCGGCAACGGCGCCAGCATCTCGGCCGTCAAGTTTGGCAAGTGCGTTGACACATCCATGGGCTTGACGCCCCTCGAAGGCCTGATGATGGGTACGCGCAGCGGCGACGTGGATCCCTCCGCCGTATTGAGCATCATGAAGAAGGAAGGCTTCACGCCCGACCAGATGAGCGACCTCCTCAACAAGGAGAGCGGCATGAAGGGCATCAGCGGCGTGAGCAGCGATATGCGCGAGGTGGAAGCCGCTTGCCGCGAAGGCAACGACCGCGCCCGTCTGGCCCTCGAGATGTACAACTACCGCATCAAGAAGTACATCGGTGCCTATGCCGCCGCCATGGGAGGCGTGGACATCATCGTATTCACCGCCGGCGTGGGCGAGCACCAGTGGGACGTTCGCCGTGGTTCGGTCTGCGACATGGAGTTCCTCGGCGTGAAACTCGACGAAGAGAAGAACCGCAAGAACTTCGGCGAAGAAGAAGTCATCTCCACGCCCGACAGCCGCGTGAAGGTGGTCGTAGTGCCCACCGACGAGGAACTGCTTATCGCCAGCGACACCCTCGCCCTTGTGACGAAGTAAACAGGATACTCTAAGAACCACGTGCCTCCTCTTTGAGCCACTTGATTCTAAGGACAATAGCCAGAACCAGTCGGCGCGCTGCGCTGTGGTTCTGGCTATTATTCCACCTTTAGAATATTTGAAATTTGCGGAAATTCCACTTTTTGCCGTTTTGAAATTTGCGATCAGGGAGATTCTGTAGATGAATGTTGCTTATATTCAGCTCTTTTTCAGTATATTTGCGGTTGAAAGCCATGGCGGCGCATTGGGGATTTCCTTTTTTGAATAACATGAATGCCTTTCGGGGGGCTTGAGGGCTTGTTTCCCTTCCTCGAAACTCCTCTCCCTCCCTCCTTCGCCCTGGTTCTTGGAGACAATACTAAAGAAGACAATTATGAAAATCATTTCTCAGCAAGAGATAAAGCAACTGGGCATCACCGCCAAGCAATGCTGCGATTGGATTCGCGAGAGTTTTTCCATCAAACAGGCCGCTCAGTTGCCTGCCAAGATAAGTTGCCATCCTGCCGACATGGATTTCTTTACCTCCATGCCTTGTCTGTTGCCCGAAGATGCCGAGGGCAACCGCTTCTTCGGCGTGAAAGAAGTGCATCGTATCAAGGGCGCGGTACCCAGCCTCGGGAGCGATATGCTGCTCTACGATGCCAAGACTGGCGAACTCCTTGCGCTGATGGACACGGACTGGATAACGACCATGCGCACGGGGGCCGTGGCCGCCGTTTCGGCAAAGGCGCTACGCAAGGAGGGCGGCCGCACCTATGGTTTCGTAGGTTTGGGCAATACAGCGCGGGCCACGATGCTTTGTGTGCTGGAAGACGAACCCGAGCAGCACTTTGAGGTGCAGTTGCTACGCTACAAGGACCAGGCCGAGCTGTTTGTTGACCGCTTCGCCTCCTATCCCAATGTACATTTCACGATTGTGGACAACATCGTTGAGATGGCGCGCTCCGTGGATGTCTTCATCAGTTGCATCACCGATGCCAACGGATTGCTGATTGATGATGAGCGGGTCTTTCAGCCTGGTGTCACCGTGATTCCCGTCCACATGCGGGGTTTGCAAGTGTGCGACACCACGTTCGACCGCGTCTTCGGCGACGACACCGACCATGTGAAGGGCTTCAAATACTTCCCGCAGTTTCACGACTACAATGAAATCGGTGAGGTCCTGGCAGGCCGCGACCCAGGCCGCAAATCTCCCACGCAGCGAATCATAGACTACAACTATGGCCTGGCCCTCCACGATGTGCTCTATGCCTCCAAGATGTACGCATTGCTGAAAGATAAAGCGACCACTGAGGTGGAGATACAGAAGGAGACGGAGAAATTTTGGGTGTAAGGCAAACCCTTTGTCACCGTAAAAGAATATCTATCCCCAGATTCTTTCTCATTGAATGTTTGCTTGTTACTTTAATATCAGAAATTTTAACTACCTTTGCTCCGTCTAACCCCTATATCGCAGAAGCACGAATCAAGGTGCCTGCTGGTATGGAAAATAGTAACGACTATTGGTTGGGGGATTAGCAATCTACATTATCTAAAGCGTCATCGATGCTTTGTCTATTGGCTTCTTGAACGTAGGAAATTCAAATGTGTGTCAATGGCATAGTTGAAGTGAATGTTACAGGTGTACTCAATGTATCCTGGAGTGTGCTATGGGGGTGGCTTTTAAGCCCTCCACGCACACTTTTTAGGGTATATATTATACCAGCGTAGTCATCACACTGCTCGTCACACACATGGCTTTCCTACGGCCAAAGAAGCATACGAGCATGTTGCGGATGCCTACGCTTTTGTTTTGTAGGATAGATACTAGATTCCCATTTTTATCAATCCTAAAAATACTAACATTATGAAGAAAACTTTATTGTATGTGGTGGGCGGATTCTTCGCCCTTGGTATTCTTGCTGCTATGTGTGATAGCGAAGAGACTAGTAAAGATGCTAGTGAGGATTCTATCGCTGTAGAGAGCAAGGATGCAGGAAAAGAGAAATCTAGTCAGGATCTAACGGCCGCAGAAAGCGAGGATGCAGAAAAGGAGAAAGAAAGTTCGTCTAAAAAATCGTGGAAAGTAATGACCTCCAAGGATGAAATGAGAGGCTCCGTTGATTCTATCGCTTACATAGAATCTGATAATGAAGTTGAATTTGAGTTTCCCTATAATGGAGGCGCCACACTCAGAATTGCTGTGAGGAAGTCTCAGAGGTTTGGGACTAATGTTTATTTGTCAATCTCCGATGGTCAGTTCATTGGCAACGCGTTTGATGGTTCCAACTACGTCACTATCAAATTTGAAGACGGACCGTTGCAGAAATACTATTTCGATGATGCTGCTGATGGAAGTACGGATGTTATCTTCTTAAGGAAGGAGAAGGAGTTGATTGCCAAGTTCAAGACGGCAAAGAAGATTATGATTGAGGCTCCCTTCTTTGATAGTGGAAGCAAGCAATTCACCTTCACCGTTGGCAAACCGTTGGAGTGAGATAAGTAACAATCCGGATATTCCCCGATTGGAATATCTGAGCATACACAACGAGGCTGCACCTTTCTTTGGGTGCAGCCTCGTTGCATTATTAGTGTGTGAGAATGCTTATTGCAGTTCGGCCAGGGCCTCCTTGATGCGGTGCATGGCTTCGATGATGTTCTCATCGCTGGTGGCATAGCTCATGCGGAAGCATTCGGGCGAGCCGAAGGCGGCACCGCCTACTGTGGCTACGTGGCCGCGCTCCAGAAGGTAGAGGGCCAGGTCCATGGAGTCGTTGATGACGCGGTCGCCTGCCTTCTTGCCGAAGAAAGAGGAGCATTTGGGGAAGAGATAGAAGGCACCTTGGGGTTCGTTGACCTCGAGGCCGGGAATCTCCTTGGCGAGGCGGACGATGAGATCGCGGCGGCGCGCAAAGGCTTGGCGCATTTCCTCCACGGGAGCCTGTGTGCCCGTATAGGCGGCTTCGGCAGCCTTTTGCGATACGGAGCAGGGACCGCTGGTATATTGGCCTTGCAGTTTGTTGCAGCCCTTCACAATCCATTCGGGACCTGCCAGGAAACCGATGCGCCAGCCCGTCATGGCGTAGGCCTTGCTCACTCCGTTGACGATGACCACGCGGTCGCGCACCTGGGGGAACTGGGCGATGCTCTCGTGGTGGCCCACGTAGTTGATGTGCTCGTAGATTTCATCGGCCAGGATGATGACGCGCTCGTGCTTAGCCAGAACCTGTGCCAAACCTTCCAGTTCCGCTTTGCTGTAAACCGAACCTGTCGGGTTGCTGGGCGAGCAGAGGATGAGCAGGCGCGTCTTGGGCGTGATGGCTGCCTCAAGTTGTGCGGGCGTTATCTTGAAATCCTGCTCAATGCCTGCTTCGATGAAGACGGGAGTGCCGCCGGCGAGTTTGGCCATTTCGGGATAGCTCACCCAATAGGGCGCGGGGATAATCACCTCGTCGCCATCGTTGACGAGGGACATGATAGCGTTGCACACGCTCTGCTTTGCACCGTTCGATACGGAGATTTGGGCGGCGGTGTAGTCCAATCCGTTCTCGCTCTTGAGTTTCCGCACGATGGCTTCGCGCAGGGCGGGATAGCCAGCCACGGGCGAGTAGCGCGAGTAGTTGTCGTGGATGGCCTGGATGGCGGCTTCCTTGATGTGGTCGGGCGTGTTGAAGTCGGGCTCGCCCACACTGAGGTTGATGACGTCAATGCCCTGTGCCTTGAGTTCGGCACTCTTTTGCGACATGGCCAAGGTGGCCGATGGCGAAAGTCTGTTGAGTCTGTCGGAGAGGTTCATATTTCTTGGTTTGATTTGGTTGTCGGATTTGAGGAGGCGGTTGTTAAGGGCTTTCCCTATTTGCAAAGAGAATGCACTCCTGCAAGGATTGGGAAAAAGGGCGTTTGTGTCCAGCGAAAGCGTAGGCTGCGTTGAAACCTAGCGGAGCGGAAACTCCAGCTAGAAGTCGCGCTCGGAGATGCCCTTGTTGTGCTTGCCGAGGTTTTCGCGCGTGGATTCGTAGAATATATGGCGCAGTCGGCGCTCTTCGGTGTTGAGCAGGCTGTCGGGGTAGGAGGTAGGAATCAGGCGGTGCACCTTCTTGTGCGATACGACAGGGCGCGACACCCACACAAGTTGATAGTTGGCGTCCTTCATGCGTGTGGTGGAATCCTTCTCCAACTCGAGCGTTACCATAAGGCCGCCATCGCAATTCTTCTTCATCATGTTGGACAAGTAGTTGCCAAGGGAATAGACTACCAGGTGGCGGTCCGCATCGTTCGTTCCGCGCACTTCGATGGGCTGGACCACGTGCGGGTGGCTGCCAATGATATGCGTGACGCCGTGGGCGAGCAGCCAGTCCGCCAGTTGTTCCTGCTCTCGGTTCTGATGTGTCTGGTATTCCAGTCCCCAGTGGATGCAGCAAATGATGGCATCGGGCTGCATGGCCTGAGCAGCAACAATGTCACGGGCGATGACGGCCGTGTCAATGTAGTTGACCACGTTAGGTGCTTTGACCACGAGGCCGTTTGTGCCGTATGTGTAGTTGAGCAGGGCCAGGCGGAATCCCTTCTTCTCAATCAGGAGCGGGTACTCCTTTTGTCGCGCCTCGGGCGTGGCGTATGTGCCGCAGTGGGGAATGCCTAGGGAGTCCAGCATACGGATGGTGCGCTCCAGCCCCTTGCGCCCGCTGTCCAGACAGTGGTTGTTGGCCGTCAGCAGGACGTCGAATCCTGCATCGCGAATGGCAAGGACGTATTCATCGGGCGCGCTGAAACAGGGATAGCCGCGATAGGGCTTGCCGCCCAGCGTTACCTCGAAATTGCCAATAGCGATGTCGGCCTCTTCGATGAGCGGGCGGACGAGGGCAAAGCAGTCGGTATAGTCGTACGTATCGCCCGCGGTGCGCGCTGCATTGATTTGCGTGATGTGTTGCATCAGGTCGCCAGCGAAGAGAAGGGTGATGCGTGCCGTAGTATCCGTGGCCGTGCTATCCTTATCAGCGGCAGGGCGTTCTGTGTTGCAGCCAACCTGCGACAGCAGACTGGTTCCGATAGCCAGCCATAGGAGAAGGACGGGGAGGATGCTTATTTGCTTTTTCATGGGGGGGGATTGGGGTGAAGTAGGGATTCAAAATGATAGGACCTGCCTAGAAAAATGCCTAGCCGCCATTCCCCGGAAAATTATTGGGAAAGGGTGGCCAGACTATGGCATAACCGTCGGTTAATCGCGGTCGAAGATGCGGAGCAAATACAGGAACATATTGACGAAGTCCAAGTAAAGGGTGAGGCTGCCGAGGAGGGCGAGCTTCATACCCACCTCGTAGTTCTCTGCAGTGCTGCTTTCAATCATCATCGTGCGAATCTTTTGCGTGTCGTAGGCTGTGAGGCCGCAGAAGATAAGTACGCCTGCATAGGTGATAATCCAGTAAAGCGTATCGTTGGTCCAGAATATATTGACAATAGTAGCAACAATCAAACCTATCAGTGCCATAAAACAGAAGCGACCTATGGCCGAAAGGTCCTTCTTGATAAACGTGCCAATCAGCGACATGGCTCCAAAAGTGCCTGCCGTGGCAACGAACGCCTGCGTGATAACATTCATATCGAAGACCAGGAAGATGCTAGACAGTATCACGCCGTTGAGTAGGGCATATAGGCCGAAGAGCAAGCCCGCACTGAGGAATGATAGACGGTCTATTATGCTACTGAGAATAAACACGATGGCAAATTGGGCGATGATGATACCCCAAAACAAGACTTTGTTTCCAAAAATGGCTTCCACCAAGTTGAGATTATCGGCTACAAACATAGCCGATAGGGCTGTGATGCCGAGAGCCAGCGTCATCCATAGATATACTTTTGTCATAAGTGACGAAAGGGCAATGCCCTGCGACTTGACACTGATTTCTGATGCGTTAGAGAACATAATAATAAGGTGTTAGAATTGAAAAAATATAGTGGAGGTTATTTACATTTGAGCCAAGCCTTATTTCTTCAGGTGGAGCTCGTGGCCCATGCGGTCCTGCTTTGTGCGGAGGTAGCGCTCGTTGTAGGGGTTGGGCTTGATTTCGATGGGTACATCCTCCACGATTTCCAGTCCGTAGGCTTCGAGGCCCACACGCTTCACGGGGTTGTTTGTCATCAGGCGCATTTTGTGTACACCCAGTTTGCCGAGAATCTGTGCGCCCACGCCGTAGTCGCGTTCGTCGGGGTCGTAGCCCAGATGGATATTAGCATCGACGGTGTCGTAGCCCTCTTCTTGCAACTTATATGCGGCGATTTTCGCCATCAGACCTATGCCGCGGCCTTCTTGGTTGAGGTAGAGGATGACGCCTTTGCCCTCGGCCTCAACCATGCGCATGGCTTTGTGCAACTGTTCGCCGCAGTCGCAGCGCTCGCTGCCGAAGATGTCGCCCGTCATGCAGGAAGAGTGCACGCGTACCAGTACGGGCTCGTCTGCTTTCCACGTGCCTTTGATAAGGGCGATATGCTCCAGGCGGTTGCTCTTCTGGCGGAAGGGTATCAGACGGAAATGGCCGTACTCCGTGGGCATGTCCACCTCTTCGCCTTGTTCAACGAGGCATTCGTCCTTCAGGCGATAGGCAATGAGGTCCTTGATGGTGATAATCTTGAGGCCGTGCTCCTGTGCGAAGGGGATGAGTTGCGGCATACGCGCCATTGTGCCGTCCTCGTTGAGGATTTCGATGAGGCAGGCCGCAGGTTGCAGTCCGGCGAGGCGGGCCAGGTCAACGGCAGCCTCCGTATGGCCAGCGCGTGCCAGTACACCGCGGTCCTGGGCGTAGAGCGGGTTGATATGTCCGGGACGTCCGAAGTCCTCGGGGCGGCGATTGGGGTCGGCCAAGGCGCGGATGGTGGCGGCGCGGTCGTGGCAACTCACGCCCGTCGTGCAGCCTTCCAGCAGGTCGATGGTCACGGTGAATGGTGTGCCGAGCATACTCGTGTTGGTCTGCACCTGGTGCTCCAGGTCCAGTTGGCGGCAACGCTCGTTGGTGATGGGCGCGCAGAGCACGCCGCGGCCGTGGCGCAGCATGAAGTTGACGGCTTCGGGCGTGGCCAGTTCGGCGGCCATGATGAGGTCGCCCTCGTTCTCGCGGTCTTCATCGTCAACGACAATGACGAATTTGCCGGCCTTGAAATCATGTATTGCCTCTTCGATGGAGGACAGGGGATTGTTGGTAGCCATAAGGATATATCGTTTCTAGGTTTTTCGGTAATTATCGGGGGAATAGGCGCACGGGGGTTAGAGGCCTTCTTGCTCTATGCGCTGGATGATTTTCTCGTTCGAGGCGATGATCTGTTTCAGGTCGCGGAGCAGGCGCAGGCGGAAGCGCCAGATGCGCCACCAGAGCAGCAGACCGAGCGGCAGCAACAGACCCGCGGCCATGTTGCGCCGTCGGCCGTTGAAGGGGGTCACGTGTGCGCGCGTATATATAATAGGTAGTCGGTTGAGTTCGGACAGGATGTGTCGGTCGGTGGTATTGGCCAGCATCTCCACAAGGCTTTCCAGCTCCTCGCCTATGCGCTCCATGCGCGTGTCGGGCTCGTAGCGGAAGAAAATGCGGACATAGCTGGGTGCATGTGCCAGACGCTTCTCGTTTAGATAGTCTTGGCATTCGGCCGAGAGGACCTGCAAGCGCTGCACAGCTTCGGCGTAGTCGGGGTCTTCGATGATAACCTCCTTGCGAGCGATGTGGCGCTTCGAGCGCAGGCCCAGCAGGCGGCGGAAGAACTGCAGATATACTTCGGCGTTGAAGACCACGGAATCGTTGTTGGCCTTGTACGTCAGCCATATCCCCAGCGGGGTCAGCACAGCCGTACTCATCCACATTCCGAAGCGCATATCCCACACGCCATCGCGCGCCAGCTTCGAACTGCTGGTGTCTATGACATAATAGATGATGAAGATGAACACGGAGATGACTGTCGGCATGCCCAGTCCGCCCTTGCGGATAATCGCGCCAAGGGGTGCGCCGATAAAGAAGAAGATGAGGCACGCCAGCGAAAGGGTGAACTTCCTGTGCCATTCGCGCCAGTGGCGGCGGATCAGTCTGTTGGTGTCGCCCGTGAACATACCGCGCCCCTCCCATTCCATTTGGTTCGAGGCTGTCGTCATCTTGCACGTCTGGAGGGCCGTCTGCATCTGCTCGGCCGTGGCATTGGCAATGATTTCGTCGAAGGTGCCGTGGTTCTTTCCCCTCAGGCGTTTGGCCACAGCCGCCGAGTCGCTCTTCTGGATGGCGCGCAAGGACAGGAAGCGCGTTTCGGCCATCTGCTTGTTCTCGCGGCTCAGGCTGTCGATGACTAGGTTCATGGAGTCCACGCTGACAGCAATTTCCCGAAGGTCTTTTGTTTCGGGCATATCGCGCAGCATGGCCGCGTCCATCAGACTGAAATTGCTGTCGAAGTCAATGATGAGGTGCTTGTAGCCAAAGGTCTCGCGGTCGAAAGGCACGGAGGCTTTCCCCAGCGTGGCTCCGCCTTGCGATTGCAGGTTCTCAAACTGCTCGCCGCTCCACAGGTCGAGCGTCAGGTGCATCTTGTCGGCCGCCATCTCCAGTCGGCCCGAATCGGCCAGCACAATCTGCGCGCGGTCGAAGCCCTGGTCCGTCTTGTAGATAATGAGTTGGTAGAGCATACCCGTCTCCACGTCCTTCTTCTGCACGTAGATGTTCACGTTGGGCACACCGTTGTAGAACACGCCCTCGGGAATCTCCACCGCCGGCGAAGCCTGTTTCATGCTAATCAGCAGCGTGCGCATACTGATGGTGGCCTCGGGCGCGGTCTTGTTCTGGACATAAAACGAAAGGCCCGTGATAAGCATCGCCGTGAGCATGACGGGGCGCATCACACGGAGCAGCGAAACACCAGCCGCCTTCATCGAAAGCAACTCCAAGTCCTCGCCCATATTTCCAAACGTAATCAGCGAGGCCAGCAGCACCGCCAGTGGCAGCGAAGTGGGGATGAGCGACAGGCCCATGTACCAGAAAAACTGTGCCAGAATGGTCAGCGTCAGTCCCTTGCCCACCAGTTCGTCAATATAGCGCCACGTAAACTGCATCATAAAGACGAACAGACAGATAAAGAACGCTGCCACAAAGAGCAGCAGGAACTTTCTGAGAATGTAAGCGTCAAGTTTTTTGATAATATACATGGGCAATGGCCGAAGCCGCTAGGATTTTCAGGGCAAAGGTACGAAAAAATCGCTACAACCAGTAGGGACAACCACCGAAATACTTTCTCCTCCGCAGATGGTTGGGCCGCTGGCCCTCCTGCCTGCCTGGCAAGACGAAAATCGAAACTATTCTCCTTCCCTTTCTGAAAATCTTTCCCCTGACCCCTCCAGATTCAATAAAAATGTCAATAAACGGGGCCTAGTCGGCGAAAAATCAGGCCTAGACTTGGTCGGAAAATAGGAAAATACTACTTTTGCAGTTCAATTTGGGTTACTATGCGACAACTAAAAATCAACAAAAGTATTACCAACCGCTCCAGCGCGGCTTTGGACAAGTATCTGGTGGAAATCGGACGCGAGGAACTAATCTCTACCGACGAAGAGGTAGAACTCGCCCAGCGTATCCACCACGGCGACCGCGAAGCCCTAGAGCGACTGACGCGTGCCAACCTCCGCTTTGTCGTTTCCGTGGCAAAGCAGTACCAGAATCAAGGCTTGGCACTCAACGACCTGATTGACGAAGGTAACCTAGGCCTCATCAAGGCTGCCCAGAAGTTTGACGAAACCCGTGGTTTCAAATTCATCAGTTACGCCGTGTGGTGGATACGCCAGAGTATCCTGCAAGCCATCTCCGAGCAGAGCCGCATCGTGCGTATGCCCCTCAACCAGGTAGGTTTCCAGAGTAAGCTCACGAAGGCTATCGTCAACTTCGAGCAGGAATTTGAGCGCCGTCCTTCCGTTCAGGAACTTGCCGACATCCTCGAATCGGATGTGAACAAGGTGCAAGAAGCACTGGGTACGAATGGCAAAAAGGTAAGTGTTGATGCACCGTTCCAAGATGACGATTCCAATTCGCTCATCGACATTATGACGGACGAATCTGCCCCCGGCACCGACAACCTCATGGAGAAAGAATCCCTCTCCTCCGACCTCGAAGCCGCCCTCTCCCGTCTGGGCGAGCGCGAAGCACAGGTCTTGAAGATGCTCTTCGGCATCGGACGCAACGAGATGACGGCCGAAGAAGTGGCCAACTCGCTCAGCCTCACACGCGAGCGCGTCCGTCAAATCAAGGAGCGTGCCCTCCGCCGCCTGCGCGAGAGCGACAACATCAACATCCTCATGAAATATCTCGGCTAATCCCCATCAGCCGACAGATAGATAAGACTGCGGGCTGTGTCCATCTTGACACAGCCCGCTTTTCTTATTCAAGGTAGGTTCAATAAATTATTCAAGATTCGCGAGTTGAATTAGAGAATAAGCGCAAGCGTTCAAGGCACGCCCCGAAGAGGCAACGAGGTAACTACTCAGGTGGTTGCAAGGCAATGTACCACACCTTGCTTGAAGGCGTGTGGATCAGCGATATTGGGCGTATGGCCGAGGTGAGAAATGTACCGCACCTTGCTCGCAA
>SAMEA3663047__coassemble_697_pt1 | contig 12109 bp, 8 predicted proteins | sample SAMEA3663047__metabat2_low_PE_025 | metagenome-assembled genome bin SAMEA3663047 (sample SAMEA3663047) | pig gut metagenome | biome: pig gut; feature: pig-associated habitat; material: faeces | place: France | collected 2012
CATATAGAATTTCCAACTTCCGATGTATTTCTTCCTTTATAATGGCCAAAAAAAAGAGGAAAAAACCCCGTGTTTAGGGCTCTTTCCTCTTCGCTAGTACAAAGATAATATATTTTTCCGCGAAATGCAAATCGCTTTAACATTTCGCAACAGTCTGCGAAATGTTAAAAGACGAGTTTTGCACACGCGGGGGGCTGCGATGTGTTATATTACGAGGCGGGGATTTTTTGGGGCATCAGGGATGAGGCGTTCTGCCCCCTACTGCCCCGCCCTACTCCGTAGCAATCAGTTTGCGGGTCAGATAGCGCACAGGATACCAGGCCGTGGTGAAGCCAATGGTCAGCACTGTGGCGAGCACCAAGACCACATCCACCCAACTAACGCTCACGGGATAGGCATCGACAATAAAGTTGCCGCTATTGCCGAAGCGCAACAGGCCAAACTCCATCTGGAGCCAGCAGAGGAGCAGCCCCAAGAGGATGCCCGCCACCGCTCCGATGGCGGTAATCATGCGGCTCTCGTGGAGGAAGATGCGCACGATGGTGCGCTGCGGGGCGCCGAGGTGGCGCAGGGTTTCGATGTCGTCGCGCTTGTCGATGATGAGCATAGCCACGGACCCGATAATGTTGAAACTGGCCACGAGGACGATAAACGTCAGGAAGAGATAGGCCATAGACTTCTCAATCTGCATGATGCGGAAGGTGTCGGCGTGCTGCTCGTAGCGGTCGCGCACGGTGAAGCGCCCCTGGGCAAGGTCTTGCAGTTCGGCCTTGGCGCGGCCGATGTCGGTGCCAGGTTTGAGGGAAAGGGCTACGGAGGAGACGCGGTCGGGCTGCTCGAAGAGTTCGCGGGCAAAGCGGATGGAGGTGATGAGATAGTTGTCGTCGTAGGTGCGCTGGTGCACTTGGAAGAAGACGCCGGGCGACTGTATGTCCATCACGTTGAAACTCTCCATCGGGTTCGTCAGGTTGATGCGCTCACCGCCACGGGGCGCGCAGATGGGCATGGAGCCGTAGTTGATGGCGCCAAACTGCTGTGTCAGTCCGATGCTGGGCACACCGTATTCCACGTCGGCGGCATGGGTGAGGAAGCGACCGTTGGCGGTGCCCGTGGTGGTGATGCTCTCGATATTGGACACCTCGGCGAAATGGTCGTCCACGCCCTTGACATTGATAATCACGGGGCGGCCCACAAAAAGCACCATGGCCTGTTCCTCCAAGCAGTCGGAGAATGCCTGGACGCAGTTGTGGTGGCGCAGGCGATTGAGCACCTCGTCCTGGGCATTGCAGAATTTTCCTGCCACAGGGCGCACCTCCAACTCGGGATCGAAATGGGTGTAGAGCCCGCCGATGAGTTCGCGGAAACCATTGAAGACGCTCAGCGTGCAGAGCAGGGCCATAGTAGCAAAGGCTACCCCGAATGCCGAGATAGCCGAAATGATGTTGATAGCGTTGTGGCTCTTCTTCGAGAAGAGGTAGCGCCGCGAAATGAAGAAGGGGAGAGACACGGAGAACTTGCGTTTGAGAATATCCAGCAGGGGCGAGGAGGAGGGGTGAAGAAGCGGGGGCTGCACGCCTTATATATATATATGGCGTACACCTATAAGGTTGGCGTCGGTTACTTCTTCAGCAGTTCGTCAATATGGTCGATGTAGTCGAGCGAATCATCGATAAAGAATTTCAGTTCGGGAATGATGCGCAACTGATAGCGCAGACGACGGCCCAACTCGTAGCGCAGTTCGCGCACATTGCCGTTGATATTCTCCAATATCTCGGCCGAGCGCTCCGAAGGGAAGATGCTGAGATAGCCGCGGCACACGCTGAGGTCGGGGCTGATACGTACGGCGCTGACCGATACGAGTACGCCGTGGAGGGCGGCCGTTTGTTTTTGAAACATATCGCTGAGTTCCTTCTGGATGAGGCGCGAGATTTTCTGTTGTCGGGTGGTATCCATGCTGCTAGGTTGAAAAGGTAAATATTTGAAGGACAAGCGGCCGTCAGAGGGCACGGAGGGCTCTCCGAACCGTTTATCCACCGCAAAAGTAGGCATTTCCGAGTGATTAAACAATATTTTTAGTACTTTTGCCGTGCAGAAAGGCAATCCGCCTGGCGAAACGTCACGATTGCCTCTCCCAAGTATTGACAAATAGGAGGGTCGGCCGTTCGGCTTCCTGCCCCCCGACCTCCGCAAAGCCTCTTTCCTATGAATCAGACAAGCGAGACGCTCGACATCAGCGTATTGATACTCTTCTTCAACCGAGCCGATGTGCTCGAACAAGTGTTTGCCGAAGTGCGCAAGGCCCGCCCTGCCCGCCTCTTCCTCTATCAGGACGGCGCCCGCGGCGAGCGCGATGTGCCAGGGATTATGGCGTGTCGCGAGGTGGTCAGCCAGATTGACTGGCCCTGCGAAGTGCACCGCCTCTATCAGGAGAAGAACTACGGCTGCGACCCTTCGGAATTTATCTCGCAGAAGTGGGCCTTCTCGCTGACGGACAAGTGCATCGTGCTGGAGGACGATGACGTGCCCACACAGTCGTTCTTCCGCTATTGCAAGGAGATGCTGGACCGCTACGAGCACGACGAGCGCGTGGGCATGGTCTGCGGTTTCAACTGCGACGAGCGCACGGACGACATTCGCGACGACTATTTCTTCTCGACCAATGTCAGCATCTCGGGTTGGGCCTCTTGGCGCCGCGTCATCGATACCTGGGACGAGCACTATACCTTCATGGACGACCCCGAAAAGTTGGACCGCCTCAAAGCCCTGGCTCGCGAGCGCAAACTGTGGAAGGGTTTCATCCCCATGTGCCAAGCGCACCACGACAGCGGCATTGCCCACTACGAAAGTATCCTCCACGCGGCTCTCTTGCTCAATTCGCAACTCAGCATTGTGCCCCGCCTCAACCAAATCTGTAACGTGGGCATCATTGCCGACTCCACCCATTTCTCGGGAACGGTCGAAATGCTTCCTGCGGCCCACCGCCGCATCTTCACGATGGGACGCCACGAACTGACCTTCCCCTTGAAGCATCCCGACTACATAATTGACCACGTGGCCTACCGCAAGCGCGTCTATCGCGTGCAGGGTTGGAACCACCCTTGGCTGAAAGTGGGACGCAGTTTCGAGGAATTGTGGCTCAACCTGCGCCGCGGCCGCTTCAGCCATATCGGCAAGGCCATCGCCAACCGCCTCCGCATTATCCTCCACGGCAAAGACTACCACTAATACAGGCAGCGCAATCCGCCGCTTTCCTTCATCAAAAAAAATAAGGGCGCACCCCGTGGCGCGCCCTATATCGTACAAACTCATCTCTCCCCAAATTCCCCTCCGATGGCCAAAGAAGAACTCACGCCAATGATGCGCCAATTCCACGACCTCAAAGCGAAGCACCCCGATGCGGTGCTTCTCTTCCGTTGTGGCGACTTCTACGAAACGTACTGCGACGATGCCGTCACCGCAGCACGCGTGCTGGGCATCACACTCACACGCCGCAACAACAAAGGCTCGCAGGCGGCCACCGAAATGGCCGGTTTCCCCTACCACGCCCTCGATACGTACCTGCCACGCCTCGTCCGCGCTGGCTATCGCGTGGCTATTTGCGACCAACTGGAGGACCCGAAACTCACCAAGAAACTGGTGAAGCGCGGCATCACCGAACTCGTCACACCAGGCGTAGCCATGAGCGACAATGTCCTGAATAGTCGCGAGAACAACTTCCTGGCGGCCGTCCACTTCGGCAAGGCGAGCATGGGCGTGGCCTTCCTGGATATTTCCACAGGCGAATTTCTCGTGGCCGAAGGCACACCCGAATACGTGGATAAGTTGTTGGTGGGCTTCATGCCCAAGGAGATTCTGGTGGAACGCGGTATGCGAGCACGCCTTGACGGAATCTTTGGCAGCAAATACTTTGTCTATGAAATGGAAGACTGGGCCTTCTCCGACACAACAGCCAAGGAGAAACTCCACAAGCACTTCCAGGTGAAAAATCTCAAGGGTTTCGGCGTCGATCATCTGAAGGACGCCATCGTGGCGGCTGGAGCGGTGCTCTGCTATTTGGAAGTGACGCAACATACGCACCTTGGACACATCACCTCTCTGCGGCGCATCGAGGAAGATCGCTACGTGCGGTTGGACAAATTCACCGTGCGCAACCTCGAACTCGTTATGCCGATGAACGAGGGTGGCCAGTCGCTGCTCGCAGTGATTGACCGCACACTCACACCTATGGGAGCGCGCCTGCTACGCCGCTGGTTGCTCTTCCCCCTGCGCAGTACCGCCGACATCACGCGCCGACAGGACGGCGTGGAGCACTTCTTTCGCCATCCCGACTTCCGCAGTCTGTGCGAGGAATGGCTCGGCCGCGTGGGCGACATGGAGCGCATTCTCTCCAAGGTGGCCGTGGGGCGCGCCACTCCCCGCGACATGCAGGGCCTCCGCGTCAGCCTGGACTGCGTGGCGGTCATCAAGGAGGCGTGCGAGGCTGCCCCGCAGGACAACATCCGACTGCTGGGCCAGCACATGGAACGCTGCGACGCCCTTCGCGAACGTATTCTCCAAACCCTCGTTCCCGAACCGCCCGCTCTCTTAGGCAAGGGCCGCGTTATTGCCGACGGGGTGTGCGAAGAACTGGACGAACTGCGCCATATCTCCACCTCGGGCAAGGACTACCTGCTCAGCCTCCAGCAGCGCGAGAGCGAACTGACGGGCATACCCAGCCTGAAAATCGGTTTCAACAATGTGTTTGGCTACTACATAGAGGTGCGCAACACCTACCGAGACAACGTGCCCGCCGAATGGGTGCGCAAACAGACGCTGGCCCAGGCCGAACGCTACATCACACAAGAACTCAAGGAATATGAGGAGAAAATTCTCGGGGCTGAGGAGAAAATTCAGGTACTGGAGAACCGCATCTTCACGGAACTGGTGCAGGCGGCTGGCGCACTGATTCCCTCGCTCCAATGCAACGCTACAGCACTCGCGCAACTGGACTGCCTGCACAGCCTGGCCCAAGTGGCAGCGGAAAGGAAGTATGTACGACCCGTGGTGGACGAGAGCCTGGTGCTCGACATACGCGGCGGACGCCACGCTGTCATCGAAACGCTTATGCCTGTGGGCGAGGAATATGTGGCCAACGACGTGCAACTGGACTGCGATGGCCAGCAGATTATCATCATCACGGGACCAAATATGGCAGGTAAGAGTGCGCTGCTCCGCCAAACGGCGCTCATCACCCTGCTGGCCCAGATGGGCAGTTTTGTGCCCGCCGACAGCGCGCGCATCGGCCTTGTCGATAAAATCTTCACCCGAGTGGGCGCCTCGGACAATATATCGGTGGGCGAAAGTACGTTTATGGTGGAAATGAGCGAGGCGGCCAACATCATGAACAACCTCACGCAGCGCAGCCTCGTGCTCTTCGACGAACTGGGCCGCGGCACCTCCACCTACGATGGCATTTCCATCGCCTGGTCCATCGTGGAGCATATTCACGAAAACCCACAAGCACACGCCCGCACCCTTTTCGCCACGCACTACCACGAACTCAACGAGATGGAAAAGGTTTATCCGCGTGTGCGCAACTGGAATGTGTCGGTGCGCGAAGCCGAGGGCCGCGTGGTCTTCCTTCGCAAATTGAAGCCTGGCGGTTCGGAACACTCGTTTGGTATCCACGTAGCGCGCTTGGCTGGTATGCCGCCAGCGATTGTCAAGCGAGCGGAAATCGTACTGGCGGAGTTGGAGCGCAACCATACGCAAAATCCTTCCAGCCTCCCGAATCTCGAAAACGAAACGCCCAGCCAAGGTGGTCCGCAACTGAGTTTCTTCCAACTGGACGACCCAGTGCTGCAACAGATTCGCGATGAAATTCTACATATTGACGTAAACAACCTCACGCCCCTTGAGGCCCTGACAAAACTGAACGACATACAGAAAATTGTCAAGGGATAGCGGAGACGTAGGTCTTTTTTCGGGAACTGCGACCCTTAGTTCGGAGACCGTGTTCTCCGGTTCGGAGACTGTATCCCTTAGTTTCAACGGTCGCTGCGCACCCTTTGATACTTGAAAGTAGGTTGCACAGCGACCGCTGAAACTAAGAGGAGCACAAGCATCCTCAGCCGAAGAACCAAGCCTAGAGTTTCGCTGTTTGGGGATTGCGCAAGCCCTTTGCGCCAGTAAGGTAGGCTTTTGCCGTGCCGAAATTGAGGTTGAGGTCTAGGCGAACGGGGAGATGGTTGGCGTCATCGGTGATATAGAACTTGACGATTTCTTTTTCCTTTCCCTTTTTGTCTTTTTCCATAAACGAGAAGACGAGGCAACGATAGGTTGTGTTTGTTCCCTCCATCTTAAATTTTTTCTTACCTCGGTAAACGATGGACTGCCATTCGCAGTGCTTTCCGCTGGCCATGATGAAGCGAATGCGATGTCCCACCTTCCAACCTGTGGGGTCGAAGGAGCGGGCGCGCATCAGCATACTGATCATATCGAAAGCGCAATAGGGACTTGTATAAGTATCAGTGGTGGCTGGATTTTTGTCGCGCTGGTAGCGCATCTTGACCTTGCACTTTCCGTTGGGGTAGGAATACCATACTTCTTCCTTGCGATAGGTTTTTCCCTCGAACGAACCTTTTTTGTAGTACTGCGGAACGAGGTCGAGGGTGGTATAGGCGGTGAGTGTGTCGCGCATCTTGAAGATGTCGTCGGCGCGTTTGGAGCCTCGGGTAATGAGGTAGGATTTGTAGGCTGGCTGTCCGTTGTATGTGGTGCGCGTGATATTCATTGAGGCTGTGCCCGCCTTTATCCAAACGAACTTCCAATTAAAATAGAGGTCGTAGATAAGTGTTTCGCCACTGCCGAACGCTGTGTTTTTCGACGAGCACTGCGCCTGCGCTTGTAGTCCGCAGACGATGGCAAAAAGGAATAGGCAAATATATTTCTTCATAGTGTTTTTTGGGATGGGTTATATAATAAGGAGTATAACTAATGGGGGAACGGGGAAGCCTTAGCGGTGCGCGGGTTATTGTGCGCGGCCCAGTTTTCTGAGGCGTTCGAGGTTGCGGTTCTGAGGTGTTTTCTTTTTATCAGCCTTTTGTTTGGTGATTTCGGCTGGTTTCTGCTTCGTGAGCGGCAGTTCGTGGATGCGCCACGTCTGTTCGATGTCCCAGTTGGCTCTTACGTCGATGGCCGAGGGGAAGTAGAAGACCTCTTCGGGCTGCATACGTTGTGCGTAGTCGCCCGTGTCCCATTGGCCATTGCCATTGCGGTCGTGGAAGAGGCGTAGGTAGTATTTGCCAGGCTTGAGGAAGAAGAAATCGACGCGTCCTTGGCGAATGTGTTCGCGACGTAGGGGTTCGTTGTCCTTTTGCATGAGTTCGACAATGGCCGTGGTGTCTGCGTCGGGGAGGAGGAGGAAGAGCGAGCCCAGTTCTTCGGTGCGCTGAATGGTAAAATCAAAATTGAGAGGCGGCGTGGTGTGTCCCGAGAGGCCAGTGACGGCTGCCGAATCCACTGTCAGTTTGTATTTCTGGCCCGTGCGCCATTCTCCACTTAATATATAATGGAGCGAACCTGGCCCAGCGCGTTCAATGAGGAAGGGAGCGGGCTCGTAGGTGGAGTCGCGCAGGAGTTGGAGGTGGAAGGCGGCGGTGTCGAGTTGGGTGATGGGTTCTTCGAAACCAAAATCAATGTTCTGGTCGGGCGTGATGCGCGAGGGCGAGGGGCCGATGAAGAGCAGGTGCTTGACGGGCGGTGTTTCCTCCGAGTAATCTCCGCGTTTGTGTCGTTTTTCGCGTCGTTTCTCCCAGCGTTCCATTTCCTCCTGTTCGGCTTTCAGGCGTTTGGCAAGGGTTTGGCGGGGAATGAGTTCGAGGGTGTCGGCTCGGAGCATGTCGCAGGCGAGCGAATCGTCCCACGCCTCGTAGGTATAAACCAGCCGCAGCGTGTCGGGCTCGGCAAAGCGGTCGAAGGATTTCAGCCAATAGGTGATGGTGTCGCCCTGCGCGCTGCGCTGTTCAAGGAAGGCGTCGGCGGCGTCAAAGTTGAGCCCTTGGATGGTGGGCACATGTCCCGAGCGGGAGGGCGCGGTGAAATAGGCGCGCCAATATTCGGGCACGTCGCGCTGCGTTTTGAGCAGATAGCGCTCGGAGCGTACCTCGTCGAAGGCCAGCAGGACGATGTCGTCGGGCAGGTAGTGCGTGTAGGGCACGGCGCGGATGGTGTCGTAGTGGATGGTATCGGTCCAGAGTGTGTCGAAGCGTGTGTCGGGGAAGGAGGAAGGCTCGACAATCCGCGAGGTGAAGGCCGTGCGCTCGCCGCGTGCTTTGCGAAAGTCGCCATCCATATCGCCGAGGGCGTAGATGCGATACTGGCCAGGTGCGACACCTTTGATGCAAAAGCGTCCTGCGCCATCGGTGCGGGCCACGCGGTCGAAGGGGCGGGCCGTGAAGGCCGTGTCGGTCGTATCGCGGTGGAGTCCGACAAGGATGCCCTTGACGGGTTCAAGGTCGCGCGCTGCCAGCACGCAGCCCGCGACCTGCATGGTGTCCAGTTGCTGGCCTGTGGAGAAGTAGTAGGTGAAATTGCCCAAGGGATTGCCCTCCGTGGCGTCGGTGATGGCGTCGGAGAAATCGATGGTGTAGGTTGTATTGGGCAGGAGCGTGTCCACGAGGGCCACAGAAATTTTCTTGCCCAAGACCTTTATTTCGGGCATTTCGATTTGGGGTGGCGAGATGGTGATTTTCTCGCTGGCCTGTTCCACTTTGATAAATTCGTCAAAGGCTATCGTCACTCGGTTGGGTCGGCAATCGGTCTGTCCGATAGCAGGCGACATGGCAACAATGCGCGGCGGTGTTTCGTCGTAGGGACCACCGTCGGGCCCGCTGCCAGGATTGGCGCAGGAGAGTGCGATGAGGAGCGTGAGAAGGAGGGGAAGAATCTTTCGCATAAATGTCTAGTTAATGGTGTGCTGTCTGCCAGAGCGGGCAGTCGAGTCGGTGCTGGCAATTCCTAATTGCCCGCCAGCACTTCTTCAATAATATCGCGGTTGTTGGCCAGGCGGGGCACTTTGTGCTGTCCGCCGAGTTTGCCTTTGCTCTTGAGCCAGTCGTTGAAGAGTCCTGGGCGTGCGGGAATGATTTCGAGTTGCTGGAGGGTCAGGTCTTTGTAGCGCTTAGCCTCGTAGTCGGAGTTGATTTGCTGGAGGGCTTGGTCAAGAATCTGCGCGAAGGCTTGGAGGTCGGCGGGTGCTTTGGCAAATTCGATGACCCATTGGTGGCGACACTGCCCCTTGGCATCCATGAATACGGGTGCGGCGGTGTATTCCGCCACGACGGCTCCCGTCTGTCGGCAAGCCTCCTGCAAGCCCTTCTCGGCGTTGTCGACGATGAGTTCTTCGCCAAAGGCATTGATGAAGCACTTGGTGCGTCCGCTGATGACGAACTTATAGGGCCGCGTGGAGGTGAAGCGCACGGTGTCGCCTATCTGATAGCGCCAAAGGCCGCACGAGGTGGAAATGACGATGGCATAGTTGCGCCCAGCCTCTACCTCCCACAGCGGGAGAACGGTTGCATCGGCGCGGCCCACCTCTTCGAGGGGAATAAACTCGTAGAACACGCCGTAGTCGAGCATGAGCAGCATCGACAGGTCGGCAGGGTCGCTCTGGAGACCAAAGAAGCCTTCGCTGGCATTGTAGGTTTCCATATAGCGCATACGTGGCGAGCGAATGAGTTGCTTGTACTGCTCGCGATAGGGCGTGAAGGCCACGCCGCCATGGAAGAACACTTCGAGGTTGGGCCATACCTCGTCGAGCGAGGCGGCTCCTGTGAGTTCCATCACCCTTGTGAGGACGGACATCATCCACGAGGGAACGCCGCTGATATTCGTCACGTTCTGGTGCATGGCGATGCGCGCTATCTGGTCGCGCTTCTGCTCGAAATCGGCGAGCAGGGCCACGCGCTTGGGCGGTGTGCGGACGATATTGACGAGGGGGTTGATGTTTTCGATGAGGATGGCGGAGAGGTCGCCCACGAGGGAGTGCTGCTGGTTGTAGTTGGGCGCATGGCTGCCGCCGAGGATGAGTGCGCGGCCGTCGAAGAGGCGACTGTCGGGATAGTTGCGCAGATAGAGGGCCACGGCATCGGTACCGCCGGCATAGTGTGTATCCTTCAGTCCTTGTGCAGAGACGGGGATGAACTTGCTCTTGTCGTTGGTTGTTCCCGAGGATTTGGCGTACCAGCGTACGCGGCCGGGCCAAAGGATGTCGCGCTCGCCGCGGCGCATTCGGTCGATATAGGTTTTCAACTCTTCGTAGGTGCACACGGGCACGGTGCGTGCGAAGTCCTCGTAGCCTCGCAGGGTGGCATATTGATATAGGTGTCCCCATTCGGTGTCGGCGGCGCGGCGCAGCAGACGTGCCAGCACGCCGCGCTGAATATTCTCGGCATCGGTGGCATAGCGGTCAATTTGGCGCGCACGGCGACGGAAGAAGGGGGATATTATTGGGGTGAGGAACATTTATCAATTAGGAATTAGGAATTAGGAATTAGGAATTAGGAATTGCCTTTCAATTAGGAATCTAATTCAATTAGGAATCTAATTCAATTAGGAGTTAGGAATTAGGAATTAGGAATTGTGAGTTGGGAGAGAATATTAGGAGTTCATCCTCATTGAAAGGCAATTCCTAATTCCTTAATTGTTTAAGGACTATCGAGCTAGCAGCCGCAGGCTGCGTTGAAACTAGGAAGCCGCAGGCTTCCGTTGAAACTTGAAACTAGGTCGCGAAGCGACCATACTAAGGTCGCGCAGCGACCGCCTGAAACTAGGGAGCGCAGCGACCGCACTAAGGGAGCATAGCGACCGCACTCCTAAGGCGCTGGCAGCCAACAGAAGCAACCTCCTGTATCACCTCCACGGCCCGATGCGCAGGCACCTGTACTTCCTTGGGGTCTATCAGATAAATAGGTGCGCCTGCGGGCACGTAATGTACGAGGCCCGCTGCGGGATAGACGTTGAGCGAGGAGCCGATGATGACGAAGATGTCGGCCTGCTCCACCTCGGCGATGGCATCCGTCAGGCGCGGAACGGCCTCGCCGAACCATACTATCCAAGGGCGGAGCAAACTGCCATCGCCTGCACGCTCGCCGTGGGCCACCTGCAAATGGGTTTGCGGCAGGGTGCGAATGAAATGTGGATTGTCGGGGTCGCGCGAGGAGCACACCTTCATGAGTTCGCCGTGGAGGTGGATGACGTGCGAGGAGCCTGCGCGCTCGTGGAGGTCGTCCACGTTTTGCGTGATGATGCGCACGTCGTAGTCCTGCTCCATCTCAGCCAGGATTTCGTGGCCTCGGTTGGGGCGGGCGGCCACCAGTTGCTGGCGCAGTCCGTTGTAAAAATCTGTCACGAGGTTGGGGTCTTCCTGCCAACCCTCGGGCGTGGCCACCTTCTCCACGGGATATTGTTCCCAAAGGCCACCTGCATCGCGAAAGGTGCTGAATCCGCTTTCGGCGCTCATACCTGCGCCTGTGAGTATTACTAATCTCTTCATGTTTTGTCTTGTTTTTTAGGGTTGGGGGGCTGGGGTTATTGCACAGGTTTGGGGCCGTCAGGGACGACCGTTGAAACTAGGGAGCGAAGCGACCGAGGTCGGCCCTCGTAATATAATACATAGCGAACCCTCGCGTGTGCAAAACTCGTCTTTAAACATTTCGAAGAGTGTTGCGATATGTTAAAGCGATTTGGATTTCGGGGAAAAATGTATTATCTTTGTCCTAGCGAAGAGGAGAATGCCCATAGACAAAGGGTTTTCTCCTCTTTTTTTGAGGAAAAAGTGCCCAAAAAACCATTGTTTTACAAAGCATGTAGAAAAATTTATATGCCGAAGCGAAATTTCTACTGGCTTTTGCGGATTTTTTTCGGGCCAAGTTGGTGGACGAATTGGCGATATCGGAACTCGAAAAGTTAAAATACATTTATTTTCTGGCCTGCATTTTTTACATTTCTGGGTAACGAATCTGGTGGTTGCAAGGCAATGTACCGCACCTTGCTTGTGGGCGTGTGGCTCAGCGGTATTGGGCGTATGGCCGAGGTGAGAAATGTACCGCACCTTGCTCGCAAGGTGTGA
>SAMEA3663047__coassemble_738_pt1 | contig 11775 bp, 7 predicted proteins | sample SAMEA3663047__metabat2_low_PE_025 | metagenome-assembled genome bin SAMEA3663047 (sample SAMEA3663047) | pig gut metagenome | biome: pig gut; feature: pig-associated habitat; material: faeces | place: France | collected 2012
TACAAAGATAATACATTTTCGCGCGAAATGCAAATCGCTTTAACATTTCGCAACATTCTATGAAATGTTAAAAGACGAGTTTTGCACACGCGAGCCTCTGGCAGGTGTTATATTACGAGGCGGGCGTTGCAGGTTGGCTTACGAGAGGGCGATGGGCGCAATTCAGTTTGCTGGCTAGGGGCGCACAGACAGCATCATTCCACCCACAATTACCTCCCAGCCAAACTGGTTTTTTCGAGCAAAAAACGACCTGAGTAGTTACTAAATACATCGCAAGTATATATATACTACCTTCCTAAACTTGTGAACCTTCAATACACCATCCAGCCCTCCTTAACGCTCTCGTAACACCTTCGCAACAACCTTTTCACAAATCACCTCTATTTTTGCACCGGATTTCAGGGCGCGCAGCAGCGTCTCCTACCTTTAACAAATGAGAAAACAAAAGATGAAAAGAATCCTCCTTGGCATGATGATGGTGCTCTTGGCAAACGCCGCCTGGGCGCAGTCGGCCACAAAAGTAATCAAGGGCGTGGTGACAGATGCCGCTTCGGGCGAAGCACTGATCGGCGCCATTGTTCGCGTGAAGAATCAGACAAAGCAGGCCACTACGACTGGACTCGACGGTACCTTCGCCATCAAGACACAGGCCGCACAGCCCATAGTCTGTTGCACCTACCTAGGCTATAGGCCCGTGGAAGTGGCCTACGCAGACACGGTGCTCGCGATTCGGATGGAAGAAACCAACCGCGGCCTCTCCGAGGTGGTCATCAAGTCCAATTTCAACGGCAGCACGGATGCCAAGGCCATGGAGATAGAACGCTTCTCGGCCAACGTGGTCAACGTGCTCGGTTCGCGCGCCATGGAACTGGCTCCCGACGTGACGGTGGGCAATATCGTGCAGAAGATTTCGGGCGTCACCGTTGAGCGAAACTCCTCGGGCGAAGGCCAATATGCCATTCTCCGCGGCATGGATAAACGCTACAATTATACGCTCGTCAACGGCATCAAGATTCCCAGCCCCGACAACAAGAATCGCTTCGTCCCGCTGGACCTCTTCCCCTCCGAAATCCTCTCGCGCATTGAGGTGAACAAGTCGCTCACGGCAGAGTTGGAAGGCGACGGCATCGGTGGCGCGGTCAATCTGGTTATGAAGGACGCGCCAGCGCGCCGGCTGCTGACGGCCAACCTCTCCACGGGCTACAACGCGCTCTACCTGAACCGCGATTTCCTCTCCTTCAACCATGGCAACATTGCCTCCAAGTCGCCCGACGAGCGGCTGGGCAATATCGGACAAAACCGCGTGTCGGCCACAGACTTCACCATGCAAAATCTGCGCGTTGCGTCCAAGCGCCCCTTGCCCGACCTCTTGGCCTCGCTGGCCTATGGCGACCGCGTGATGAACGACCGGCTGGGCTTCCTCCTCTCGGCCAGTTACCAGAATATGCACCGCGGCAAGAACATGGATTACTACGACTATACGAAAGCCTCGGGCAACATCCAATATCGCACCTACTCCGACTGGAAACAGCGGTTGGCCCTCCATGCGAAGGTGGACTATGTGTTCTCGCCCCTGCACAAGTTGATGTGGTACAACGGCTATCTGGCCATGAGCGACGACCAAGTGCGCACAACGGAGGCTGAGCAGGAATCAGCCATCCGCCTCAAGCACAATCAGCAGCATATCTTCAACAGCACCCTGCTGGGCGAGCACGCCTTCCTGGACCGCGCGCTGACCGTCAACTGGCGAGGTGTGGTCTCCGCTGCCTTCAACAAGACGCCCGACAACGCCGAGATTTTCCTCCAAGGCACACACCTGCAAACCAACAAGGCCGCCACGCGCCGCTGGGAGCACAACGACGATAAGGACAAGGCGGCCTACGCAGACCTGGCGTATGCCTTCAACGATGATTTCACGCTGAAGGCCGGCGGTATGTACCGCGACAAACGACGCACCTCGTTCTTCAACGAATATACCTTCGACAGTTCCACGGGTACGAACCAATACCAGGTGTTCGGCACCGACTGGCAGAATCTGGATGAACTGCTGATGACGCCCCGCGCGTATGGCAACGTGGGCGACCCCCTCAACTATAATGCCACGGAGCGCATCGGGGCTGCCTATGTCATGGCCAACTATCAGTGGAAAGCCCTTGAGGTGGTGGTAGGTCTGCGCGCCGAGCACACCAACCAAGGCTACACGCTCAAATATCCCCGTAGCACCGACGGCAAGGGCCAACAGAAATACTGGGACTTCCTGCCTGATGCCCACCTGAAGTACCATCTGAACGAGAAGATGAACCTCCACCTCAGTTATGCCCGCGCCATCAATCGCCCGAGTTTCTTCGAGATTGTGCCCTACAGCATCATCAACGAGGACTACAAGGAAAAGGGAAATCCCGCGCTCAAGCACACCGTGGCCGACAACTTGGACCTGCGCTGGGAGTACTTCCCACGTCAGGCAGAGCAAATCATGGTGGGTATCTTCCACAAACACCTGCGCAACCCGATTGAGTACGGCCTCATCAACGAAGGGCAGGACACGTACTATACGCCCCTCAACCTCGGTACGGCCAACAATACGGGCGTGGAGATAGACGCGACGAAATTCTTCCGCTGCTTCGGCATCAAGTTCAACTACACCTTCACCCACTCGCGCATCCAGACGGTGAAACGCGTGATGGAAAACAACGTCATCACCACGGTCATGCAGTCGCGCCCCTTGGCCGGACAAGCCGCCCACGTGGCCAACCTCTCCCTTATCTACAAGAGTCCCAAGCATGGACTGAACGCACAACTCACGGGCAGTTATATCAGCAAACGACTGACCGACGTGTCCAACTGGTACGAAAACGATATCTGGGAAAACGAATACTACCGTATGGAGTTCTCTGCCGAGAAAGCATGGAGCAATGGCATCGAAATCTATCTCAAAGCCACCAACCTGCTCAACCTTCCCCTCGTTCGCTACGTGCAGAACGGACCGCACACAGCCAGCGTCACCGATTTCCCCCGCTATCGCGGCAATATCTATGAGCGCAGTGAACGCTACGGACAAACCCTCCTCATCGGTGTTCGCTATAAACTGAAATAACTTTACCTATATACATATATATATTATGAAACTGAGAAAATTCTACGCAGCCCTCGCGGCTGTACTGATGGGCGGTTGCATGCTCACCGCCTGTAGCGAAGACGACGAACCCAGTGTGAAACAGGAAACCACCGAAACGGAACTCATCGTTTCGGGCGTGTGGAAGAGTGGCGAAGTAGTCCACCTGGACCGCCACCTTGTGATTCCCGAAGGCCAGTCGCTGACCATCGAACCTGGTGTGACGGTGATTGTGGACGAGAAGGGCGTAGGCGTGAACCATGTGCCCGTGGAAATCGAAGTGAAGGGTAACCTATACGTCCTTGGTACGGCAGAGCACCCCGTCACCTTCACCGTTGACCCCGCATTGCGCACTGCCGAGAATACCTTCAAGGGACTCTGGGGCGGCATCGTGGCCTACGAATCCTGCGAAGAAATGGCCCTCGACCATGTCGTGATTGAATACACGGGCGCACAGGTCATCGAAGGTTCGCCCTCGGCCATCGCAGGTATCTATACCGCAGGCGATGATATGTATCCGCAGGTGACAACCAGCAACATCAACGGCCGCTATGCCCTGACAAACTCCATCATCCGCAACGGAGCCTCCGACGGTATCTATATGATGGGCGGCAATGGCGTTATCACCAACAATACGTTTGTGGCCATCGGCTATACTGGCGGCGACGCCATCAACCTCAAGGCTGGCGTCAAGGCCGACATCGCAGGCAACATCATCTTCTCGCCCAACACGAACGGTATGAAACTTTCCTCTTCTGGCCAAAGCGAAACGCGCGGACAACTCCTCGCCACTGCCTACAACAACACCATTCTCAACGCTGGCTGGCGCCGCGACGGCGAGAAGGGCGGCTGTATCTATGTCGAGAAGAACGCCCTTGTGACGGTGGTCAACAACCTGATGGTCAACTGTAAGTTCCGTACGATGACCCCGAAATACAAGGACCCCAACAAGGCCGACGCTGGCTATGACGACAAGTCCGTGATTGACTACAACTTCTACGCTGCTGGCCCGCAGACCACACCCATCGTGGGCGATGCCACCGTGGGCAACGCTGCCGAAGGCTACAACCAAAACAACAAGAACTACAGCCCCAACGTCGATACCCACAGCCTCATCGCAACGCCCGACCACCTGCTGGACCCTGGCTTCGTTTCCTATCCCACGAGCAGTGTATCGCTGACGGCCTTTGCCTACGACAGTAATTGGGACCTCCATCTCGCTGCCAACTCTCCCGCCCTTCAGGGTGCCAACGGAAGCGTCTCTCCCTACTTTGCCAACGGTCTGCAAATCGGTAACCGCACCTATACTTCGCCTAATGTCCAACCCTACTTTGGTGCACTCGGAACAAAATGAAAAAGATATTCTCCCTCCTACTGCTGGCCCTCATCGGGTCAGCAGTAGCCTTTGCTCAGATAGAATTGTTTGTGGCCAACGATGTCGGCCGCAATGGCCACTACGAACAGAAGCCCTTTGCCGAACTAATGGGACGCATGGCCGAAGAACACGACGTGGAAGCCATCCTCGCCCTCGGCGATACCCACCACTATATGGGCGTGCAGAGTGTGAACGACCCGTTGTGGATGACCAATTTCGAACTGATTTATAGCCATCCCGAACTCCAAGTGCCTTGGTATCCCGTCTTGGGCAACCACGAATACCGCGGCAACACACAGGCCGTCCTTGACTATTCGCAGGTGAGCCGTCGCTGGCAAATGCCCGCACGCTACTACTCCAAGGTGTTCGAGGACGATGGCGTGACCCTTCGCGTTGTCTTCATTGACACCACGCCCCTGATTGACAAATACCACAAGGACAATCAGGACTATCCCGACGTTTCCAAGCAGGACATGGATGCCCAGTTGGCTTGGTTGGACAAGGAACTCCAGCAGGCCAACGAGGATTGGGTCGTTGTCGTAGGCCATCACCCCATCTATGCCGACACGCCCAAGAGTCCCAACGAGCGCATGGATATGCAGAAGCGCGTTGACCCCATCCTGCGTCGCCACAACGTCAATATGTACATCTGCGGCCACATCCACAACTTCCAGCATATCCGCCCTGCAGGCTCCAAGATTGACTATGTGGTCAACTCCTCCGCCTCTCTCTCGCGCCAGCAGGTGAATCCCGTGGAGGGAACCATCTTCGTCAGTGGCCAACCGGGTTTCTCCATCCTCAGTTGCACGAAGGATAACCTGCGCCTTGACATGATTAACCAGCAGGGCGAGGTGATTCACTCGGTGAATCGAAGTAGGCGATAGACAGGGCGTTTGAGCCTAGAGCAAGGGTGTTATATAATACACGCCCAACCCTCGCTGCAACAAATCGCTGCGCCTCCTATTTTTCTCAAGTAAATTTCTTACCAAGAGATGTTTTTTTGTAGTTCTGTGAGGAGTTCTGTAAACAGGAGAGTAGCGTGAAAGTATAGAACCTTGCAAGGTGTGAGTAAGGTGCTCGAACTCATAAAAAACAACTCCTCACTATAATGTACCACACGTTGCAACGTGCGGTACATTATAGTGAGGAGTGAGTAGTTGTTTTTTCACGTTACTCTTATTCATTCGCCTCACCGCATGGCCTTGCGGTATTCCTTGAAGAACAGGGTGGCGGCGGTGAATAGGCCGATGAAGAAGGCTAGGAAGATTCCTTTTACGCCCCAACCTAGGGAGAAGCCAAGGATGAAGGCTGCGGGGATATTGACGATTAGGTAACTGATGATGGCGATGCGCACCATGGCGAGTACGTGGCCCGTGCCGCGCAGGATGTTGGCGTAGCAAATCTGCATGGCGTCGGCAAACTGGTAGAGGACGAGGAAGGGAATGAGCGAGAGGGAAATGGCGATGACCGCTGTGTCTGTCGTGAAGACGCGGATGAGCGGTTCGGCTAGCAGATAGATGAGGAGGGACGAGCAGGCGGCCATGAGGAACAGGAGATTGCGGCCCGCCGCCCCGGCATGGAATACGTTCGTGCGGTCATGTTGCCCATAGAAGTTGGCCACGCGGATGCTTGTGCCTGCGCCGAAACTATAATAGAGCAGGAAGCCCAGCGTACCGATCGTCACCATCACCTGATAGGCTGCCAGTTCCACCTTGCCGACCCAGCCCGCCATTACCGCGCTCATCGTAAAGGCCGCGCACTCCAATCCCATCTGTATGGCGATGGGCAGCGACGCCCGCACAATGGGCCCCATACCCTCTAGCGATGTGCGACAGCGCGCAAAACCCTCGCGATAGGGCGCATATCCCTTCTTCCACCAAAGGGCGGCCACCATCAGCACGACCATCAACACGCGGGCAAGCAGGGTGGCGATGCCCGCGCCCATCAGACCCATTTCGGGGAAAGGGCCAGGGCCGTAGATGAGGAGCCAGTTGCCCACGATGTTCAGAGCGTTGCCAATCATGAGCGTGTACATGCCCAGCGTTGTATGCGTCAGGCCGTCGGTGAACTGGCGCAGTTCGTTGTAGAGCATGACGAAAATCATCGACACGAGGATGACGAGGAAGTAGGGACGGATGAGGGGAAGGAGTTCGTCGGGTTGGCCGAAGTGCTCCAAGTTGAAGTACGCAATGCCCCAGACCGCCATCAGTAGCAAACAGAAGACCGTGCCCGACAGGAGGGCAGGCTTCAACTGCTCACCCGCCTCGGCCAGTTTGCCCTGGCCAAACAGTGCGCTGACAATGGGCGTCAGTCCGTAGGAATAGCCCATCAGGAGAAAGGTGAAGAGGGTGAAGAGATTGTTGACAAAGGCAGAGGCTGCCAAGGCGTCAGTGCTATAACGGCCAACCATAAGGGTGTCGGCAAAACCCAAGATGATGACGCCCAACTGGCCAATGGCGATGGGTACTCCTAAGCGGAGGGTTGCGGAATAGTGGGACACGATGGAGATGGTAAGGGGGGATGAAAAGCGTTTTGTGGTGGTTGAGTTTTTCTAGTGCTCAGTCAAAATAGGGCTGCGGCGAAACGCCGCAGCCTTATTGTTTGGTGCAACGGTTGCGTTGCACCTTCAAGTTTTCCTGAAATGAGTGTGAAATCCAAAAGCCTGGCGCAAACTTGTTGCAAGCAAGTCGCAGCCGCTGGCTGGATATTATTTCACCTGCACAACCAGATAGCGCGAACTGCTCCAGAAGGCATTTGTGTTGGTGATGCGCAGTGTATAGAAGCCGTTGGCGTCCTTGTCCAGACTGTAGGAGTTGGCGGGATGGTTGCTCAGGAGGCTTACCTTTTTCGAGTAAAGGGGAATGGTCTTCTTCACGCGAATGTCAATCTCGGTGAAATAGCCCTTGTTGGCACTGGCCGAGCGCATCACCTGGCCGTCCACGAGAATGTGCTGCTCCTGTAGTTCCTTTTTTGTGCCGAACACGTACCAAGCCGTGTGCAACTGTTTGTCCTGTTCAACGATGGCGCGCTCCTTGTTGGCATTTTCGTTGGTGAGTTCGTTCACGCGGTTGTTTTGTTGGGCAATGGTTTGGTCCTGCTGTGCGATGGTTTGCCCTTGTTGTGCGATGGTTTGTTCGTGTTGGGCCACCTGTTGGCGGAGTTGTGCGATGGCGCTGTCCTTGCGCGCCAGTTGCTGCTGATAGCCAGCGATGTCTGTGCGCAGCGCTTCTTTTTCCTTCTCCGACAGTTGCTTGGCATTGCGCAGGAGTTGCTGCATTTCCTCGATGGATTCGCGGTATTCGCGCATTTTCTGTTGGATGAAGGCCATGTTTTCAACGATGGCCTGCGTGTTGTCGCCGCCTTCCGATTGCAGATTGGTGATACGGCCTTCGGCGGCATTGATTTGCTGCATGATGTCTTGCACTTGAAGGCGCATGGCGTGTAGGTCGCTGCTTTCGTTTTGCATTTGGTTGATGACCTGTTGCAGGGAATCTTCGCGGGAGAAGGCTAGCATTCGTGCGGCTTCCTCCTTCTCGCGTTTGCTGTCGCAGGAGATGATGGTGCTCAGGCCCACGAGGGCTATGGCAAATAAGAGGATGTGTTTCATGTGACGAAATTTGAATATTGATTATCGTATTAGGACCTTGCCGTTTTGGATATATACACCCTTGGGCGTGCCAAGGATGCGGCGGCCCGAGAGGTCGTAGCAGGGTGCATTCTTTTCGATGACCACGGTGGGGCGACAAATGCCCGTGTTGAGACTGACGGGAATGGTTTCGCTCCAGGGGCTCACGCCGTTCTCCGACAGGGCGCGCACGGCGTAGGAATAGGAGTAATCGGGATTGAGGTCGGTGAAATTGTAGGACGTTTCGGTGGTTGTAAATACCTGTTGTGTCTTCCGCTTGTGCAGCGTGGCGGCTGTGAGGTCCTCGGGCGAGAAATCGCCATCGTAGATGGTCAGGCGCGAAATATAGAAACGCTCCTTGGCATCCTCCGCGAGGAGAGTGAAGGTGAAGTCGCCGTCCACGTTGGCCCCATATATATATGTCTTGGCGGTTGCGGTGGGGAAGAAGAAGGCAGCATCCTTGTTGTTAACCTGTACGATGACGGTCGGTTCGTCCGCATTGTAGGCTGCTAGTTCCACCTCGAATGTGATGCGGCCCGAGGTGCAGTTGAGTGTAGGTGTGGTGAGGTGGCCTGCCACCTTGCTCGAACCAATCTTTGCGCCCAGACCATCCGATTCATACACTTTCTCGCCCGTCCAGCCTGGCATTGTGGTGTATGTGTCCAGTTGGGAGGCGATGTCCGAGGTGCTCTTGCCGCTGAATTGCTGGAAATTCTCTTGCAGGAGCAGGGCGTCTTCGGGATCTACGCCTTGGTTGTCGTTGGTCGTCAGGCGCACTTCGTAACTTGTGGCACCCTCCACCGCGCTCCAACTGATGGAGAAAGCATTCGCGCTAGTCTCGTCCGTGGATGGGGCGGGCGTGTCGAGTTGTGCGCCGCCGTCGAAGAGGAAGGCGATGGTGCCGTCGGCATTCTCCTTAATCTCTGAGAGCGAATGGTTGAGGAGGTACGAGCCGTCCGTATTCTTGTTGAACAGGCCAGCCTTGGGCGTGGACATATTGCTCAGTTCGGTGTTGCCGCGTGTGCCAGGGTAGGGGTCGCCTGCGATGTAGGTTTTACCATAGCCAATGCTTTTGAGCGAACCATCGGCGGGGACAATCGTCATGCGCTGGTGCGAACTATAATAGTTCACGCTGTTTTCCATCCAAGAATCCGCGCTGAAATCCACGTGGAGCACGAGGAGACCATGTCCGTAGCCGTAGGCATCGCCTGCTATCTGCTGACGATTCTCCAAGAGATAGTATTCGTTGCGGTTGCCCTCATTATATATAATGTAGGCTTCGGGCTCGCTGGCCAGCGGTTTCATATTTTGGATGGAGGTAGGATCTTTCAGTTCGGTCGGAGTGAGCCATCCGCAGTACATGCGCTCGTAACTGGTATACTCCCAGGGCACTTCGCCGTTCTCCGTTGGGCCGTTGAAGCAGCCGTAGTCCATCAGGTCCCAGCAGTCCATGCCGAAATAGCCGTTGCCGCTCGTATCGTAGAAGTCGGGGATGGCCATGCAGTGGCTAAACTCGTGGCAGGCTGTGCCGATGCCGTCGATGATGCCGCCGCTGATGCCGCGAAATTCGTTGGACGTGGCGTAGGTATCTACGCGAACGCCGTCCACCGTGATGACGCCATCGCCATCGCCTATCTGCACAGCGGCCGAGAGCACCCATTCGTGGGGCCAAATGGTGTTGGCGTCTGCCCCGCTTGCTTCACCGTAGCCTGCATAGATGACATAGACCTGGTCCACCTCGCCATCGCCGTCCCAGTCGTACTTTGTGAAATCTACACCTGCCTTGTCGGCCAGATGGATAGCCTCGCTCACCATCTCGGCAGGGTGCTGGTCGTTGCCGTCGGCGTCGTTGCTGCCGTAGTACGACATATTCTTGCTGACAGTCACGGGACCCACCACATCGAAGGTGAGGTCAAATTGTCCATAACTACATCTGTAAAAATAGTCGTGGACGCTAAATTCCATACCGTGCTTGTTGTAGCCCACCTTGTTGAAATAGTCGTTGAAATCGGCCTGCGTGTATTGCAGCGCCTTGTCGGCAAAGTTCACAAGGATGACGAGGCCCTTTTTCTGACCGCTGACGGGATTGGAGGTAGCGCCCAAGGTGGCACGGCTTTTCTGCCCGCGCATTATGCGGGCCCTGTTGGCAGCAGCGCGGCGCTGTTGGCCCAAGGCGAGGCGCTCTTGGCTGAGCGGGGCATAGCGACCGTCGGCCTGTGCTACGTAGCGGTTGCCCGAAGCATCGGTATAATAATGCAGATATTCGTCACCGCCAAAGGTGGCAGTAACTTGGCTACCGTCCGTAAGGGTAATGGTGCGCTTGATGCGCTTGGCAGGAATCGCCAGTAGGGCGGTAGCAAAGCAGAGACCCAGCAGGGTTAGGAAATAACGTTTCATGATGAATCTTTTCAGTCTACAAGGGGGTGAGTGTCTGGTTTGACACTTCAAATTTCTAGGGTATATGTTTTGAAATAGGCCTATTGGTCCTCTTCGGCAGGCGCATCGGGTCGGGGACCGCGCTCCTTCTTTTTCTTCTTGACTTCGGGTGCACCGCCCACGAGGAGTACAAACTCACCTTTCGGCTCGTGTTCGGCAAAGTGGGCCTGTACCTCGGCAATGGTGCCGCGGACACATTCCTCGAACACCTTCGAAATCTCGCGCACGGCCGCCATCGGACGGTCAGCGCCAAAGGTCTCGGCAAACTGTCCCAGCGTCTTGACCACGCGATAGGGCGATTCGTAGAATATCATCGTGCGCGGCTCCGTGGCCAACTCCGCCAGACGCGAGGCGCGCCCTTTCTTCTGCGGCAGGAAGCCCTCGAAGGTGAACCGCTCGCAGGGCAGGGCCGACGATACGAGGGCGGGCACGAAGGCGGTCGCTCCTGGCAGACACTCCACGCGCACACCGCGCGCCGCACAGGCCCGTACGAGCATGAATCCGGGGTCGGAGATGGCGGGTGTGCCAGCATCGGAAATCAGGGCCACGTTTTCGCCCGCAGCAATTCGAGCCGCAAAGGCTTCGGCCGTTTGGTGCTCGTTGAACTTATGGTGAGAACTCAGTCGGTTCTTGATGTCGAAATGTTTGAGGAGCATCCCCGATGTCCGCGTGTCTTCCGCCAGAATCAGGTCCACCTCTTTGAGAATCCGCAGGGCGCGAAGCGTGATGTCTTCGAGGTTGCCCACGGGTGTAGGTACGAGATAGAGTGTTCCCATGCCGCAAATTTATGGATTTCCGTCCGAGTGGGCAATAAAGTGAGATTCAAAATCGCGCTTCTTTAACGAAATCTAAGACCTTTCAATCATCTGCAACATCCCCCAACGTGTTTTGCAATGGTAGGTTCTACGACTCTGCTTCCGATGTGTTCGCACCTGTCGTGCCGAAGGCTTTGTCTTTCGTGGGGGATAGGGTAGCGGGCAAAGTGAATGAATAAGGTGGGTTCGATAATTTGTCGCAATAGAAGTCTTGCCCTCCCTTGAAACTAATTTATAGAACCTACCTATTGCGAATCAACGCTATCGAGCCTCTGGCGAATTAACGCTATCTGCCTCTGGCGAATCAACGCTATCGAGCTAGCAGCCGTAAGGCTGCGTTGAAACCAGGGGACGCAATCCCCGACTGAAACTAGAAGCTGAAAGCTTCGTTGAAACCAGGGAGCGCAGCGAC
>SAMEA3663047__coassemble_748_pt1 | contig 11674 bp, 5 predicted proteins | sample SAMEA3663047__metabat2_low_PE_025 | metagenome-assembled genome bin SAMEA3663047 (sample SAMEA3663047) | pig gut metagenome | biome: pig gut; feature: pig-associated habitat; material: faeces | place: France | collected 2012
AAAGAAACACGAATCGAATTGTTTCCTAGTTGGAGGTTAACCCCTGCGCAATTAGAAAGATTCGTAAGATTCGTGGTAACTACTCAGGTCAAAGTAGTGAGGAGTTGTCACAAAAATCCTGTGGCCACTGATAAAACAAAAACCTAAAAAACCCCTTGCACTTGATGCAAAATGTCTCTGGCGAGACATTTGATGCTGTGGCTGTCAGGAAATCCCTGAGCAAGCTCAGTGATTTCCAGTCAGACACGGCATCACCCTATCGGGTTTTGCATCAAGCACAAGGCGATAAACAGGAAATAAACCCCATCCGGCTGAAATCATCATCGAAAACTAATGGAAGTACACAACGGGACGATGCACCTCTTCCGAGGAAAATGTGTTTATTTCCTGTTTATCGCCTTGAAGAGGCTGAAGGCCTTCTGAAAGAAGGTGGGGGTTGGGTTTCGGCTGGGGCGTTAAGAGCTTGCTCTTATAAGACCCACCCGAAGCCCAAACACCAGGGCGAAGCCCCCAGCCTCTTCAAGGGGTTTATCTTGGTTTTTGTCTTTCATATCTGATACAAGCTTAGAGAAACGCGCGGTACATTGACTCGCATTCTGGAACGACCTGAGTAGTTCCCATTTCGGATAACGTGAAAGTACCGCACCCCAATTCCTAATCCAAAAAACAAAACGCCTAACAAATACCCCTAAATAGTAAATAAATTTTAGCAGAATGTAAGCTCGAGGTGATTTAGATTGGTTTTTTACGCAAAATCGACGTGTTTTTGTTTGTCGGATGAAATATTAAACGTATTTTTGCAGCCTAAGTTTATCTGTCCGCCTGCTTTTGGCTGATTCTTAGACGAATATTTCGGGCATTTTTGCCTCGCCCTTCTCGGTATACTTACTCCTTATATATATAAGTATATGGGAAGGCCGCACGAAAACGACTAGACAAGCGTTTTCTTTCGTTGACCGCAACGATTCTGCTCGCGGTCAATGACCTCGGCAAATGGAGGAGTGAGCGTTTGCGTATTGATGCGCTCCACTCCGCTGCTGAAATGGGTGCGGGCAGCCTTGCCCCACCTGCCGACCCTAGCGTAGCGTCGTTGCTGAAACGGCCGCGCGAAGACCATGCTCCCTCCCGCGTTAACCTTGCTCCCCTGGCCACAGCCAGAGAGGGCAAGAGATTTTGCGTACTAATGCAAGCAGGTCCGTACAAACAGAGAAAATACATGTTTAATTAAATGGTTATATTATGAACAAAAAGTTAGTGCTTTTAGGAGCTGCCGCGCTGTTGTCAGTGGGTGTGGCTTCTGCGCAGAAGCGCGTGACGGGTGTCGTTGTGGACTCGCAGGGCGAGCCTGTCATCGGCGCTGCTGTACGTGTGGAAGGCGGAAAGGGCGCTGTGGCCACTGATGAGAACGGCCGCTTCGTTCTGAACAACGTCTCCTCGACAGCCAAAACCTTGAAGATTACCTCTATCGGTAAGCAGGCAAAGACCGTCAGCATTGCAGGCAACGTGCGCGTTGTGCTGGCCGATGACGACAAGGTGCTGGACGAAGCAGTTGTAGTAGGTTACGGTTCGGCCCGTAAGGTAGGTACCCTCGTGGGTAGCGTATCTAAGGTGAACAGCGAAGCCATTGCCAACAAGCCCTCCACGAACATTGCCGACGCTCTCCAGGGTAAGGTGGCTGGTATGCAGGTGCTCACTGGAACCAGTGATGCTGGTTCGGTCAACGCTTCCGACATTACCATCCGTGGTACAGGTTCGCTCGGTGCCAGCAGCACTCCCTTGCTCGTTATCGACGGTAGCCCCGCCGAGATGAGCGCACTCGGATTGATTAACCCCAACGACATCGAAAGCGTTGTAACGCTGAAGGATGCTTCCGCCACCTCTATTTACGGTTCGCGTGCCTCCAACGGTGTCATCTATATCACCACCAAGAAGGGTCGCCGCGGCGAGAAGGCCGTCGTGACCATCAGCCAGAAGGTGGGTTGGAGCCAGTTGGCACGCAGCATCGGTAGCGACCTGATGAGCGCCAGCGAATTGCTCGACTTCCAGTTGGAGAACCAGATTATCACGGCCGCCGACTACCAGCGCTACAAGGCGCACGGCGCCAACACCGACTGGCAGAAGTTCCTCTTCCGCAACGATGCGCCGATGTATCAGACGGACTTCTCCGTGCGCGGCGGTAGCGACAAGAGCACCTACTTCGTCAGCGGTTCTTATCTGAACAATACGGGTATCGACGACCAGTCGCACATGGACCGCTATACCCTCCGTGCCAACCTCGAAGCACAGCCCAAGGATTGGATGACCTTCGGCCTCAACCAGAGCATCATCTACACCGACCGCCGGACCAACGGCTACACCAAGCAAGGCGGTGGCGGCTACAGTTATAGTTCGCAGGTTCTCCAGAATCCCCGCTACTACGATCCCTACGACCCCAGCGTCAAGGATACGCACAAGATTTGGGGTGGCGAATTCTACGATGTACACTGGCTCCAGGCCATGCAGCCCTGTTCGTACAACGACATTATCTATCAGGGCAACGCCTTCATCGCGCTGAACCCCGTCAAGGGCCTGACCCTCAAGTCGCAACTCGGTGTGTATGCTGTCAACTCGCAGTTTGCCTACACCTCGCTCAAGGATTTCCCCGGCTATGAAGGTAAGATTACCCGTTCGCGTAGCGACAGCCGCAGCGCACAGTGGACCATCACCAATACGGCAGAGTACAAGTTCAACGTAGGCGAAGACCACAACTTCATCCTCCTCGCTGGTCAGGAAGGTATCAAATATACCTCCGATGGCTTTGAAGCAGGCGCAAGCGGTAGCACCGACGACCGTCTGACGCTCATCAGCAACCAGACCGAGGCTACCATCTCCGATGTGAGCGAAAGCAAGTCGGCTTATCAGTTCCTCAGCTTCTTCGGCCGCGCAGACTATACTTGGAAGAACAAGCTCTTTGCCAACTTCACCCTGCGTAACGACCAGTCCTCCCGCTTCGGTAAGACCAACCGCTCCGCTATGTTCTATTCGGGTGGTGTGATGTACAACCTCAAGCGCGACTACTGGCTCCGTCCCGCCACTTGGCTCGACGAACTGGAGCTCCGTCTCAGCGTAGGTTCCACGGGTAACTCTGCCATTGGTAACTACAACCACCTCGGTATCGTAGGCCAGACGCAGTACGGCGGCGTTCCTGGTTGGGCACTCTCTCAGCCCGCCAATACCGAGCTCGGTTGGGAAACGCAGATTCAGACCAACTTTGGTGTCCGCGCTACATTCTTCACCAAGCTGACCGTTGACCTCAACGTTTATCACCGCAAGACGAAGGATATGCTCCAGTCTGTGCCCATCCCCACGACAACTGGTTTCAGCAGCCAGGCTATCAATATCGGTTCGATGAGCAACCGCGGTGTGGAAGTAGAAGTTGACTACAACATCCTCCGCACGCGTGACTACTTCCTGACCGTTGGTGTGAACTACGCCTTCAACCGCAACCGCATCGACGAACTCTTCTACGGTTTCAAGGAGTGGGAAATGAAGGAATACCTCCTCAACTACGTAGTAGGCAAGTCGCTCAACTTCTACATGCCTATCTATGCCGGTGTTGACAAGGAAGACGGTCGACCCATGTGGTACAAGGTAGGTCATAAGGGTGACATTCAGCACGAGTACAACCCCGAGACCATGACCAAGGACGAATCGCAGATTGACAACCTCTATCAGGATACGGGCAAGGCTCAGGAAGCACCCCATACGGGTGGTTTCAATATCCAGGCAGGTTGGAAGGGCCTTACCCTCAGCGCCAACTTCAGCTACGTGCTTGGCAAGTACATGATTGACAACGAATATCTCTGGAACACGGGTAAGAGCAACCTCACCACCAACAAGGGACAGGCTCACCGCGACATGTTGAACATCTGGAAGCAGCCCGGCGACATCGCCACGCTCCCCGCCTTCGAGTATCAGTCGCAGTTTGACACCCACCTCCTCCAGAACGCTTCCTTCCTCCGTCTGAAGGACCTCACGCTGGCCTACGACCTGCCCAAGAAGTGGATGGACGCAACTGGATTTATCCAGGGCATTCGCCTCAGCTTCGTAACCCGCAACCTCTTCACCATTACCAAGTTCAAGGGTGCTGACCCCGAAATCGGTGCAAACCTGACCCGCGGTAACTATCCCGCTACTCGTCAGTTCCAGCTGGGTATCGACGTAACATTCTAACCAAACTATTCAATACGAATAACGATGAACAAATTTATATACAAGACCCTTTTGGGCGTGGCACTGACGATGCCCGTCCTGACATCCTGCGAACTGGATCAGTTCCCCGAGGGTACGATTCCTGCAGAGAAGTCCTGGACCTCCGTGGAAGACGCCGACAAATTCTACATTGGTCTGCTCTCCAGTCTTCGTTCTATCGCGGGTTCGGGTGTCAACAAGATTACCGAAGCACAGGCCGATATGTTCAATCAGGCCACCAGCACGATCACCTACAACGAGATTTACGACTGGACCTTCACCTCTTCTCAGTTTGACGGTGACGGCGTATGGTCGGGCAACTACGCGCTGATTTCTCGCGCCAACGCCATCCTCGACAATATCGACATGGTGCCTGTGAAGAACGAAGAAGAACAGGCTGCCATTGACAATATCAAGGGCGTCGCTTACTTCGCTCGCGCCTACGGATATAGCAACCTCGTGACCCGTTACTGCAAGGAGTACAACGAAGAGACAGCCAACGTTGCCGACGGCGGTCTGCCCCTCGTCAAGACCGTGGACATCAACCTTAAACCCCGCCGCTCCACGCTCGAAGAAACCTACACCTTCATCCTCGAAGATATCGAGAAGGCTGGCGATCTCCTTCCCAAGATGGGCGAATATACCAAGGACATCACCGTGCCCCAGAGCGCAGCCGTCCTTGCTCTCAAGGCCCGCGTATGTCTGAACTACAAGAAGTATGATGCCGCTATTGAGGCCGCCGACTCCGTTATCAAAAACGGCGACTACGCTCTCGTCAGCGCGCGCAACTTCCCCACGCTCTGGACCGCCGACGAAGGCAAGGAAATCATCTACCAGCCCCTCCTCACCACCGATGAGCGTGCTGGCGGTTCGATGGGCTCCATCTTCTACGGCTACAACCAGTCAATGAGCATGAAGTCAGCTTCCTTCTATCCCACGAAGAAACTGATGTCCCTCTATGAGACCAAGGACGCACGCTACAAGGCATTCTTCAAGAAGACCGACCTCTGCTCAGGTCAGTACACGAGCAACGGCTACATCTTCGCCAAGTTCCCTGGCAACCCTGCCTTGCGCAAAGCCAACGAAAATGAGAACAACGCTTGGTACAATGCTCCCAAGGCTTTCCGTACGGCCGAGCTCTACCTCATCGCTGCCGAGTGCTACTACATGAAGGGTGATACCGAATCTAAGGCGGCTGCTCTCCAAATGCTCAACGACCTCCGCTTGAAGCGTGGTGCCACCAAGTTTGGCGAGGGCGAGGTGATGGGCGACAAGCTCATGACCGAAATCCAGAACGAGTGGACCCGCGAGTTCTGCGGCGAAGGCTTCCGCCTCGATGGTCTGAAGCGTTGGGGTCTTGGCATTGTCCGCAGTGCCAACGATATCCAGGATCTTGATGACGTGCTCCGCGAGACCCCCGGTTCTTACGACCTCGTTATCCAGCCCACCGATGCCAAGTACCAGCGCATCGTTTGGGAGATTCCTTCTATCGACCGTCAGACGAACCCCAACCTCAAGCCCAACTGGGAATAAATCAATCGTTAACTAGCTGACCAGCGCGGCGGCAGGCCCAGGCGAACAGCCCGCCTGCCCCAGCTAGGTCACACAAAAGATAACAACCATGAAAATTTTCAATAAGATTGCAGCGCTGGCTCTCGTGGTGGCAGGATTCACGGCTTGTAACGAGGCCGAAGATTTCGACCGTTACGCTGACCACACCTATAGCAACGCAATAGAGCTGGGACACTTCACCTCCCTCTACGATGCCAACAGCAAGTACACCTACGGAGCCGTGATAACCCTCAACGCCGAGGGCGACACCATCCTCTACATGTACAGCACGGGCAAGGAAGGAAACAACGATGAGGGCAAGACCCGTACGCTCTTCACGGCAGATACCCTCAACTACGATCAGAAGACTGGCGTTGTCACTGCCAAGGCCGATACCTCCTATTATGACGAGGGCGAAACATTCGGCGTACAGTTCACCATGGCAGAAATGCTCGACGGCGAACGCTTTGCCGTTGACATCGCCTATGGTTCCAAAAACGAGACAGCCATCCTCAGACGTAACACCACCGAATTCCCGCCCGTACAAGGCAAGTGGAGCGTGGCCGACGCTGCAGGAGAACTGACAACCTACACCTTCGGCATTGACAGCACCGTAGTCATCAACGACAACGAAGAAGCTGCCGGTAAGTATGATACTGACGGACGTAATATCATCGTTAAGAATGACGCGAATGAGACCGTGGCCACCTTCGCCTACAACGACAACTATCAGCTCACCTGCACCAGCAGCGAGAACGCCGTTATGACCCGCATGACCAACCTGCCCGAGCCCGAATCCTTCTACCCCATCTATGAGGGTAACTTCATCTTCGCTACGGCTGACCTCGAAGGTAAATCAGGTCACCTCTTCGAAGGCGAGATCCCTGGCTACATCTGCCAGAGCGATAAGGACCCCAGTCGTTACCTGCTCACTCCCTTCATCAACAATGAAGATGGTATGCTCTTCACTATGGACAAGGCTGGTATGATTGCCGTTGATGCACAGTTCACAGGTGTTGAGCACCAGAAATATGGTCCTGTTTACGTCACCGACGTAGTAACGGCTGGCTATGCCGCCAACTTCCCTAACGCCAAGAGCCACTACGATGAAAGCCTCCACACCTTCTACTTCGACCTCATTTACCACGTATCTGCAGGTGTCTTCGGTGCATGGGAGGATACCTTCAAAGTGACGGGAGAAGCCACGAACAAGAAGCACTTCAAGCCTGGCAAAAAGACGCTCGACCTGACTAAGAAAGGCTTCAACTTCAACGCAAATTTCCCCCTGCGTCAGAAGTAAAAAGTTTAGCTTTTGATATTCTCGCGAGGCTGCGCCCTTTAGGTGCAGCCTCGCGTGTATTTTGAAAGTTCCTCCCGCTCTCCCAGAAGAAGGGCCTCTCCAATCCTCTCCGAGTCCTCCCTCAGTCCTCCCTCAGTCCTCCCTCAGTCCTCTCTTATCCTCCCCCTGTCCATTCCCAGCTCTCTCCCCAGCCCTCCCTCAGTCCTCCCTCAGTCCTCTCCCGTCCTCTCTTTTCCTCTCCAATCCTCCCCCTCCCCCGAAAAAATCAACAAAAACCCACCAACCCCCTTCCTATTTTCAGAATTACTACTACCTTTGCAGGGTACACATCTGCCCGAACCCGCGGCACCACTTACGAATCCATCAAACATCCATATTATGAAAAGCAAATCCTTCCTTCTTTCCCTCCTTATGGCTCTCCTGCCCTTGGCCCTTTCCGCCCAGCAGGTGACCATCTCGCCCATTCCGCAGTCCATCGAATGGGGTACGAAAGCCTTTGCACAGGGTGCGGGCGGCAATTGCACCTTGCATGGTGCCGACCTCGCAGATGCCGATGCCGTGCGCGCACTCAACGCCCTCCTCGCCCAAACCACCTTCGATACCGACCTCCATATATATATAGGAGAGCGCGGTGCGGAAGCCGTTGCTGCCTACGCAGCGCAGATTCCCGAAAAGGCCGAGGGCTATTACCTCAGCGTGCAGCCTGGCACCATCGTGATTGCTGGTAACGACGGCCGCGGCACCTTCTACGCCGTGCAGTCGCTCAAGCAGATTCTCGCCCAGCCCGAGGTGCAGAGCGTGACCATTCAAGACTGGCCCGACATCCTCGAGCGCGGCGTGGTTGAAGGTTTCTATGGCAACAACTGGAGCCAGACGGACCGCATCCGCCAGTTTGAGTTCTACGGCGCCAACAAGATGAACGTGTATATCTACGGCCCGAAAGACGACCCCTATCACCGCAACAACTGGCGCCAGAACTATCCCACCGCTGAGGCCAACAAGATGAAGGAACTCGTTCAGAAAGCCAACGAGAACAAGGTGAAGTTCGTCTGGGCCATTCACCCGGGCCTCGATATCAAGTGGAACAAGACCGACTCCATGAACGTGGTCAAGAAACTGGAAGCCATGTACGAACTTGGCGTGCGCTCGTTCGCCGTCTTCTTCGATGACATCTTCGGCGAAGGCACCAGCGGTATCAAGCAGGCCCAACTGCTCAACTACGTGACTGACGAGTTTGTCAAGAAGCACGACGACGTAGATCCGCTCATTATGTGCCCCACCGAATACAACCGCTCGTGGTCCAGCGACAACAGCCAATACCTGCGCGACCTCAAGAATACGCTCTATCCCGAAGTGCGCGTGATGTGGACGGGCAACAGCGTTGTGGACTTCATTAACAAGAGCGACGTGACCTGGATCAACCAGCGTATTGGCCGCAAGGCGTACATCTGGCTCAACTATCCCGTGACGGACTATTGCATCCGCCACCTCTTGATGGGCCCCACCTTCGGCGACGACCTCACGATTGCCAACGACCTCAGCGGTTACACCAGCAATCCGATGGAATATGCCGAAGCCTCTATGCTTTCCCTTTACAGCATTGCCGACTACACCTGGCACATGAAGACCTACGACAGCAACGCCTCTTGGGAGCGCGCCATTAAATACCTTATGCCGAGCCACCACGAAGCCTTCCACGTGTTCTGCGAGCACAACGTGGACCTCGGACAAAACACCCACGGCCTGCGCCGCACCAACGAATCCGTGGCCTTCAAGGCTGTGGCCGACGACTTCAAGCAGAAGATGACCGCTGCCTACGACACAGCAGCCCTGCAAGCCCTCCTCGGACAGTTTGACCTCATGGTCAACGCCGCCGATACCCTTCTCGCCACCGACGAAAGCCCTGAACTCATCGCAGAAATCACACCCTGGCTCCAGGTGATGAAACTCATGGGACAGCGCGGCCAACTCATCGTCAGTCTCTACGAGGACCTCCACGCCGAGAACCCCGAAGCCTTCATCGAGCACTATCTGGCGTTCACCGAGAACGAGGCCGCACAGAAAAATGTCCTTTCCCGCGACTTCCCCGGCTCCATCAAGGTGGTCAATCCCGTTGTGGCCGATGTCGTGGTCGGTCCTTTCCTCAAAGAACAACTCGGCCTGCTCGTCACCGAATACCGCAGCAAGTACGACTACCGCCTCGACGTATTCCCCGCACAGGTTGTGGACGACGGTGAATACTACATCAAGTACAACGGCAAGTATCTCACGAACGTATCGGCCACTTCCAGTTACCCCACCTTCAAGGCCGACGAAGACCTCGTGAATCCCACGCGCCAGTATTGGACCATCACGCTCGATATGGCCACCAACCGCTACAAGATTGTTAGTTCGCACGACAACCGCTACGTTAACGAGAAGGGCGCCTTCACCACCAACAACACGACCAACCCCTACGAATCCGCTTGGCACTCCTATAATATCTATCGCCTCAACGGCAAGTACGCCATCCAGAACGCGGGCAGCGCTGGTGACAAGTATTGGAAGGCCTCTACCACTCGTCTGCAAGCAGGTACGAGCAACCAGTGGTCCACAGACAACTATATCCTCGAGATTATCCCCGTGGGTAAGACTGTGGAGCACCCCACCATTGAAGCGGGCAAGGAGTACGCCATCATCGACAGCCGCGGCTACCTCCTGACGAATACTTTGGGCAGCGTGCCGCAGTTCCAGGCCCTCAAACCGGGCGCAAACAAATTGCAGGCATGGAAGTTCAGCATTGACACCGCCAAGAAGCGCTACAAACTAGTCAATGCCAAGGACAACCGCTACGTCAACGAGAAAGGCGAGTTCGGCTCCAATGCCTTCTACAACGACTGGAACACTTACTGCCTCTACGAGATGGGCGGCCTCTTCGCCATCCAGAACGCCGAATCCGCTGGTACGCAGTTCTGGGGCATCGACGGCAACCGCATCACGAAGCAGGACAAGACAATGGCCGAGAGCTTCCTCTTCACCATTATCCCCTTCGACGTGGCCACAGGCATCTCCGCCCCCACCACCGATAGCCAAGGCATCACGCTAAGCCAAGAAAACGCCACCCTCCGCGTACATACCAACGCCACCGTTCTCCGCATCACCCTCACCACTATGGACGGCAAGCAGGTACGTCAGACCGCCAACAACTCGGCCCTCTCCCTCAGCGGCCTCCCCGCCGCCCCCTACGTAGTCACCATTCAGACCTCCAAGGGACTCTTTACGGAGAAGGTGCTGGTGAGATAAGGTCCGTTCATTAGTCCATTTATTCCCTAGTCTGGTGAAAGTACCACACCGTACTTGGTGTGACTACGGAGCACGTCCTTATTGAAAGGCAATGTGCCGCACGTTGCTCGCAGCGTGCGGCACAATCAATAACTTGTCCTAGTCTGTGTCCAAGTCTGTGTCCAAGTTGAACTGGCTATAAATCAATCCGTTGTTAATAAAAATGCTGTGACTTGGACACAGACTTGTCCAAATGTTTGTCCAAGTTTGCGCTTTCTGATAAGACTTGTCCAAGTCTCTTGGTGCTTTACAGAGATATCTATACAACAAAGGGGCTGTGCCGTCATTGATTGCGGCACAGCCCCCTTTTTGATGGGTAGGTTTTGCTTTTCGGTTAGTCAACCAGTTCGTCGGCTTCGTAGCCACCCATTTCGCGGATGGCGTTCTTCAGCATGACGTATTGCTGGAAGAGGTGGTTGACGGGCACTTCGTTCTGCGTGTAGTCGTGCATCGGGCTCTTGAGGTAGAAACTCAGGAAGCGCTGGATGCCGTAGCGGCCGTCGCGGGCGGCTAGGTCGGAGAGGAGCACGAGGTCGAGCATGAGCGGGGCGGCCAAGATGGAGTCGCGGCAGAGGAAATTGATTTTCACCTGCATGGGGCAGCCCATCCAGCCGAAGATGTCAATGTTGTCCCAGCCTTCCTTGTCGTCGCCGCGGGGCGGATAGTAGTTGATACGCACTTTGTGGTAGTAGTCCGTGTAGAGATCGGGCTGCTTTTCGGGCACGAGGATGCTCTCCAGAGTGGAGAGTTTCGACACTTCCTCCGTGCGGAAGTTGTCGGGGTCGTCCAGAACGAGACCATCGCGGTTGCCCAGGATGTTGGTGGAGAACCAGCCCGAGAGACCCAGACAGCGTGTGCCGATAATGGGGGCAAAGCCCGATTTCACGAGCGTCTGTCCCGTCTTGAAGTCCTTGCCGGCGATGGGCATCTTCGTCTTTTCGGCGAGTTCCCACATAGCGGGAATGTCCACGGTCGTATTGGGAGCGCCCATGATGAAGGGTGCGCCTTCCGTCAGTGCAGCGTAGGCGTAGCACATGGAGGGGGCGATGCGGTCGCGGTCGTCGGCCTTCATGGCTGCTTCGAGGGCAGCGAGGGTACCGTGCACTTCGTTGTCAACGGGCACGTAGATTTCGGTGCTGGCGGCCCAGATAACGACCACGCGCTCGCAGCCGTTTTCTGCCTTGAATCGGCGGATATCTTCGCGCAGTGCCTCTACCATTTCCCAGCGCGTCTTGCAGTCCTTCTCATTCGTGCCGTCAAGACGCTTGGCAT
>SAMEA3663047__coassemble_752_pt1 | contig 11641 bp, 5 predicted proteins | sample SAMEA3663047__metabat2_low_PE_025 | metagenome-assembled genome bin SAMEA3663047 (sample SAMEA3663047) | pig gut metagenome | biome: pig gut; feature: pig-associated habitat; material: faeces | place: France | collected 2012
GTGGCGGGTGGCGTAGGTGATGATGCGGTCGAAGGTGGTGCTGCTGTAGAAGGGGCTGTCGGTGTGGCTGACGAAGTGGAGAATCATTCGGCCCTGTTTGAGGACCAGCCGCTCGGCTCCCGCCTTTCGGCCGAGGCGGCGCAGGGGGACGATGCGCAGGAGTTCCTCGCCCTCGGTCGGCACGGGGCCGAAGCGGTCCTCCAGGCGTTGGCGGAAGGCCGCAATCTGCTCGTCCGTCTGTAGTCCGTCGAGTTCGCGGTAGAGCAACATGCGCTCGGCACTGCCTGGCACGTAGGTTTCGGGCAGGTAGGCGTGGAGGTCGCACTCGATGCTGCAATCGTCCACGAAGAGGTCGCCGCTGGCAGTGGTCTGTTGCTGTGTCTCTTCGGCATAGAGGTCGGCAAATTCCTCGTTTTTGAGTTCCGTGACCGCTTCGGAGAGAATCTTCTGATAGGTCTCGTAGCCAAGGTCGGCGATGAATCCGCTCTGCTCGGCCCCTAGCAGGTTGCCCGCGCCGCGGATGTCGAGGTCTTGCATGGCGATGTGGATGCCGCTGCCCAGGTCGCTAAAATTTTCGATGGCTTGCAGACGGCGGCGCGCATCATCCTTGAGCAGCGACAAGGGCGGCGCGAGGAGATAGCAGAACGCCTTGCGGCTGCTGCGGCCCACGCGACCGCGCATTTGGTGGAGGTCGGAGAGGCCGAAGTGGTGGGCGGCATCAATGATGATGGTGTTGGCATTGGGGATGTCAATGCCGTTTTCCACGATGGTGGTGGAGATGAGAACGTCGTAATCGTAGTTGACGAAGCCGAGGATGACGCGCTCCAGTTCGGCGGGCGGCATCTGGCCGTGGCCCGTTACGACGCGAGCATCGGGCACGTATTTGTGAATCAGTTGCTCGAGGCTATAGACCGTGGAGACGCGGTTGGTGACGATATACACCTGGCCGTTGCGGCTCATCTCGAAGTTGATGGCGTCGGCAATGACCTCGTGGCCAAACGTATGTATCTCCGTCTGGATGGGGCGGCGGTTGGGCGGCGGTGTTTGGATGACGGAGAAATCGCGGGCACCCATCAGAGAAAATTGGAGGGTGCGGGGAATGGGCGTGGCCGACATGGTGAGCGTATCGACATTGACTTTCAGTTGGCGCAGTCGCTCCTTGACCGCCACGCCGAACTTCTGCTCCTCGTCAATGATGAGCAGGCCCAGGTCTTTGAACTGCACGCTCTTGCCGATGAGTTTGTGCGTGCCAACGATGATGTTGATGGTGCCGTCGGATAGGCCCTTGAGGATTTCGCTGGTCTGCTTGGAGGTGCGGGCGCGGCTGAGGTAATCCACCTTGACGGGAAAATCCGCCAGGCGCGAGGCAAACGTCTTGTAGTGCTGCAAGGCCAGGACTGTGGTGGGCACGAGGACGGCCACCTGCTTGCCATCAGCGGCGGCCTTCATGGCTGCGCGAACGGCAATCTCCGTCTTGCCAAAGCCCACGTCGCCACAGACGAGGCGGTCCATCGGGCGCGGCCGCTCCATGTCGGCCTTGACTTCCTGCGTGACGCGCTGCTGGTCGGGCGTGTCCTCATAGGCGAAGGAAGCCTCCAGTTCGTGTTGGAGGAAAGAGTCGGGCGAGAAGGCGAAGCCCTGCTGCTCGCGCCGCCGCGAGTAGAGGAGGATGAGGTCGCGGGCGATGTCCTTGATTTTCTTCTTCGTGCGCTCCTTCATCTTCTCCCAAGCCCCCGTGCCGAGGCGACTTAGACGTGGTGCTTCGCCTTCGCGGCCCTTGTATTTCGACACCTTGTGGAGGGCGTGGATGCTCACGAATACCACATCGTCGCGCTGATAGACAATCTTGATGACCTCCTGCATCGCGCCGTCGGCCCCTGGCATTCGCACAAGGCCAGCGAAGCGGCCCACGCCGTGGTCAATGTGTACCACGTAGTCGCCGGGCTGAAATTGCATGAGTTCCTTGAGCGAGAGGGCCATCTTCGTGTCGCGGGCGCGGTCGCTGCGGAGGCTGTACTTGTGGAAACGGTCGAATATCTGGTGGTCGGTGAGCAGGGCCAGGCGCAGTTCGTGGTCGATGAAGCCCTCGTGGAGGGTGCGCTCCACGGGAAGAAAGAGTTCGGTCGTATCTTCCATGCCTTCCTCGAGGGAGATGTCGCGCAGGATGTCGCGCAGGCGGTCCGTTTGCTTGAGGCTGTCGGCCAGGATAAAGACGCGGTAGTTGTCGCACTGGAGTTGGAGAAGCGTATCGCGCAGGAGGGCGAAATTCTTGTGGAGAAGGGGTTGCAGACTCGTATCAAGGGTTATGCGCGAACCCGGCGTGCCAACGGGATGGGCACCTATGTCGATGCGCTGGAAGCGGGAGAGCGCGCGGGAGATTTCCTCGCTGCTCACCAGCAACGATTGCGGGTTGAGCAGGGCCGCGCTGTCCGCCGTTCCCACCGCCTCGGCAATGGCTTGGCTCGAGAAACCTTCGTCGTAAATGCGCCCGATAGTGGAGAGCACGAGGGAGATGTCGGGGCTGACCACCACGGTGCGCTCGGGCAGGAAATCGGTGAACGGCACGAGCGCATTGGCTTGCTCCTCTACGTTGGGGACGATGCTGACCTCCGCTTGCTGCTCGCGCGACAACTGGCTTTGCACCTCGAACGTGCGGATGGTATCGACGTCGTCGCCGAAAAAGTCAATGCGGTAGGGATATTCGGAGGAGAAGGAGAAGACGTCCAGCAAACTGCCGCGCAGGGCGTATTCGCCAGGTTCGTACACATAGTCCACGCGACGGAATCCCAATTCTTCAAGACTGTTTGCCAACTCGGTCAGGTCGTGACTTGCGCCGCGCCGAATGATAAGTGTGTTGTCCTGCATCTCTTGCTGTGAAGCCACACGCTCGGCCAGAGCATCGGGATGGCTCACCACGAAGAGACTCTGCGGTTGCTCGCTCTCCTCCCAGCGCGACAGCCGTCCCAATACGTCAGTGCGCAAAATCTCGTTGGCGGCATCGCGCTGGGCATACTTCACGGCGCGGCGGTATGTGGACGGGTAGAGCAGGACATCCTTGTCGCCAAGAATCTGCACCATGTCATGGTAGAAATAACCTGCTCGCTCTTCGTCGTCGAGCAGAATCAGAAAGGTGGCTGCACTTTTCAATTTCTGGGACAACGCAGAGAGGAGCAGGGGCGCGCACGACCCTTTGCAGCCTTCCAAATATACAGACGAGGGACTGCCGCGATGCACCACTTTGGCAAGGGCTTGCACCGCAGGATGGAGGGAATACGTGGAGAGTATGTCTTGGAGTGTCACAATTTTTTTGTATCGGCGGAAGCCCTTGGCTTCCTAGTTTCAACGGTCGCCTGTGGCTCCCTAGTTTCAGCGGTCGCTCTGCGACCTAGATTCAACGGTCGCCTGTGGCTCCCTAGTTTCATCGCAGCCTTCGGCTGCTAGTTCAATAGTCGAAGGACTGAGTAGTAACGTGAATGTATCTTTCCCCAAAAAAGCCTTGACCAGCTGCTAGTTCTGGAGTCCTTTAGAGAAAGGCTGGCTTCTACGATTGAAACCTGTGAACTAGAAGCCGGTCAAGGCTTTATGTAGTTGGGGAAAAGCGTAAGGCTTCCCCATTTATTGATGTCTTAGAACTTATAGCGGTTATCCTTCACCTTGCCGTTGCGCATGATGAGTTCGTTGAGGAAGGCGGTAGGATACTGGCCCATCTGGCGACCATACATGCTCTGGGTAGCAAAGTTTTCGTAGAGCTTGCGGCTTTCGATTTTTGCCATCTCCACGGAAGCGTTGAAGGTCTTATTCTTGGTGGTCTTTTCAATCACCTGGATGGCGAAGATGCCTGTGCCAGCCTTAATGTTGCCTACGAACTGACCCTTCTGAGCCTTTGCCAGCGAGCCAGCAAGTTTGTAGTCGTTGTAGGGAACCTGTGCGAGGCTGATATTCTGGAGCGTGTCGTTCTGGACACCTTGAATCTTCTTCATATCGGCCATCGTCTTGACATTCTTCGTCTTGCCAAGAATCATCTCGGCCTTCTTTTCCTGACGGATGATGCCAGAGATGTAATTCTTCACTACTTCATGGTCCCAGGGGAGGTAGTCGCCATCGCTGACGCTTACGAGCGCAACGGCTACGAGGTGCGATTCGTCCTTGGCATTGCGGCTTTCGTACACGTTAGATACCTGACCAGGCTTTGCTTCGTCGAAGAGCCAGCGCACAGCGTCCTTGCCGCCGTCGCCACATACGTTAACAAACTGCATATAGTCAGAAGTGGTCATTGCGGGCAGGCTGTAAACGGTGAAACCAGCCTTCTTGCCTTCCTCCTCAAACTTGTTGGCGTCCTTGTGGTTGGCCACGAAGTCGTTTAGACGGCTCAGTGCAGCGCTATAGGTGACATCGCTGTATTCGATGGGGCACTTGATGACAGCCACGTTGTACTTGTCAGAGTTGCCCTTCGTGCCAATCACCTCAACGACATAGTTGCCGAGGATGCAAGGAGTATTGAGCGGCATCTGGCAGGGGTCGGTGTATTTGCTGGAGTCGCCAGCTTCTTGTGCTACGTAGTAGGGTGTGGCCTGCCACATAGTGGTGTCTTTCTGTCCGAGTTTCTTTGCGAGGTCGCCCCAAGCTGCACCGCCCTTGAGTGCATTGAGAAGGCTGTCGGCCTGCTTGGCATCGCGAGCGGCAAGGCTGCGAATATTGAGTGAGTCGGCGGTGTTCTTGCGGTCAACGAGCTTGAAGGTAGTCACGAACTGTGCATCGCTCTTTGTGGCGCTGACGCTGCCGATGCCCATAGAGTCACGCTGGTTGTATACCTCCATCAATTGAGATTCCTTGAAGGCATCCTTTTTGAAATAGGCTTGATTGTAGTTGATGGTTGTCTTGCTGCCCGATACGATTGTAGCAATATCCTTCATGCTGGAAGTCTTGCGCAGTGTATCTTCGAGCGCCTTCACTTCCTTGATTAGGTTCTGGTTGTCGGCCGTGCTGGGGTTTACCACGAAGTCAATCACCTTCACGTTGCGGGTTTCCATAGGCGTGAAGAAGTTTGCCTTGAATTCGTCGTAGCGAGCCTTGATTTCGTCATCGCTCACCTTGATCGTGTCATCGGGAATGGTGGTGTAGGGGATGGCTGATACGGCCACGGTCAGCAATGTGTTCTCCTCATCGAAGGCCATCTTAGCTGCAATGGGGTTGGTTGTGTAGCTCGTTCTAATCAGATTGAGGTATTTCTGCTCGAGCAGGCTGCTCTTCAACTTAGCTTCTGCATAGAAACAGGCGCGCTTGATATTGACGAATAGTTCAGCCATGTCGGGGTTGGCCTGACTGATTTGTGCCAACTGCTTGTCGAACTCGTTGATAAACTTCTTGTAACCCTCAATTGTGGGATTGGAGTAGGCAAACTGACCTACCATCATGAGGAATTGAGCCTCAAAGGTGGTGGGAGTCTTGAGTGCTGCCTGCATTTCTGCATCAGTCACGATGAGGCCAAGCTTGTTTGCTTCCTGCTCAATGGCTCCGTGGTTGACGAAATTGTCCCAAACGGTTTGGCGAATCTGTGCGCGCTGTTCTTCTGTCAGACGCTGGTAATCCATTTGTCCAGTCTGGAAGAAGTTGTTCAGGAAGGTAGCAATTTCCTGAAGGTTCTGTTCCTCTGAGATTTTTGATTCGAGGTCGTTGACCTTGATTTCATTTCCAAAAGCCTCGCCTGCTTCATCGCTGACGCCGAACAGGCCGCTGTTGTTCTCCATGACCATGGTGATGATAAACAACAGGAGGGCACCACCGATGACGGACATCAACAGGGCGGGCTTACTTCTTAGTGTTTGTAATGCTGCCATTAGTTGTTATTGTTTTTATTATTATTTGCTTGGGAGTTGGTTGCCAAGGTCCACGCCTTATATATAATAAGGTATGGGTTGCTCTGATACGGCCACCTTTTGTTGGCGTTGGACCATAGTTTTACGGGACGGTAAGTCCGCAGGTGGGGACGTGGTAGACGCCCTTGCGGTAACGGATATGCCCCGAAACAACGCGCAAAGTTATAAAAAAAGAAAGAATACGGGTAGTTTTTCCCGAAAAAATACTGATTTCTGGGTGTGTAGGCCCACGAAAGGGGCTGGCAAAAGGAAAAATTGTCAGCCCTCGCGGGTATGTCAGCGGATTGAATCTGTGGACTCCACTATTGTGGAAGGACTGCTAGGAGCGTCAGGATTGTCAGGACTGCCAGGAGCGCCAGGTTCTGGCAAGGTGGCACTTTTGTCTTGTGGCAAAGGCATATAGCCGCGTGTTTGTTTGACGTGATAGTCGGATAGTTGGTCGTTGGCCTCAAACCAGTCGCCTTGCAGGTCGCGGTCGGGCGTGACAATGTGCATATAGGTATGGGAATACATGCGGTGGTTGCGCGTGTCCCAATAGAGTTGTTCTGAACTATACGTGATGCCCTTTGTTCTTTCGCACACGAAGACGCGGCCGCGGAGTTCCCATAAATAGTTGTCGTAGCAGTAGGCCGTGTCGGCTGTGAGATACATATCCACCTTGAAGGCTTTGTCATACCGCTCCATGAAGATGCCTTTGGGAAATTCCTGCCGCGCAGGCTGTGTGCGGTCATAGTATCGCCATTCTTCAGCCACGAGTTTGTATTTCACCACGCCCGAGTCGGAGATAAGTTTCGACACGCCGTAGGTGGTCATCACGGGCAGGGAGTCGCGACCACGAATAGCGCTGCCCGTAGGCGGCGCATCGGTCCCGCAAGCCCCCGTTAGGGCCAAGAGGAATACTAGTAATATTGGGAGAAGGTTTCGCATGGAGGCGAATCTTTGTTAGGAGTTAGAATTTTGGAGTTGGGAATTAGGAGAGGTTGGGCCGTGGGGATTATAGGCCCAGAAATGAATTTCCAGGAACGGTGGCTTTCTTGTTAGCGTCGCTTTTCCGCTTAGCCATACGCTGCGAGCAACGTGCGGTACATTGCCTTCCAATGAATCCATACTCCTACTTTCCCGTTCCGCTTCAGCACAAAGTCAGTGTTTCGTGGGCTTGAAACAGGTGTTTCATGGGCTTGAAACAGGTGTTTCATGGGCCTGAAACAAGTGTTTCATATGCTTGAAACACTGGCTATCTCTGAGAACCGATTGCAAATGTCGGCTGTATTATTCCACCTTCCACTTCATGAACCACTTCTCGTTGAAGGAGATGCCGATGTTCAGGCGAATGTAGTTTTCGGTGACCATGCCTGCCATTTTGGGCTTGACGTGCTCGTACTGCAGGGCTAGGTTGACAATCGAGCGGTTGTTGTGGTAGTTCACGATGGGCAGGGCGGCGCCCAGGCTAACGAGATAGGACGTTGGGCCGTTCACGCCATTGATGCGGGTGTAGGGCGAACTGTAGCCGAAGCCGAGGCGGTAGCGCACATGGTCGCGCCATTTCAGTCCATCTCGGTTGGGATAGTACTCAGCACCCACGTTGATGCAATGCTGGTTCATGAAATCGCCCGTATGTGTCACGTAGGATTGCGTACCGTCGGGATTTTCCTGCACAATCGGGCTGCGCAGACCGTCCCATTGGCGGAACGTATAATCGGCGCCAATGCGCAGGCGATTCTTGTGCTCCCACGTGAGACCTACACCGTAGGTATGGGGGAGTTGGTAAGCGTTGGGGCAACTCAGGGTGTCGCCATTGGCAATCGTACCCGAGACAATCTTCTGGTCATAGTAGTGGGCCGCCGTCTTGATGTCGTGGCCGAGACCGTAGGTCAGACCTAGCACGAGGCGGTTGTGCTTGTTGAGTTTTTGGTTGTACTGAAGGCCGAAGTCCACCTTGTAGGTGCGCACGCTGGCTGCATATTGGCGTCGGCGCGAAGAAATGTTGGCATCGCTGAAACTGGCCATAATCGTGTGCGTCATGTCGCCCCACATATATCCTGCGTTCACGCCGATGGACAGCGGGCGGAAAGGCGCCCAGCCAAGGCCGCCGTACACTTCGTGGAGGCCACCGTCACCATTGTACGTGTCGGTCTGGGTCACTTCTCCCGTAGGGCGGTTGATGTGGCTCTCATTGCTGAGGCTGTAGCCTATCGTGCTGAAGGGCATGAGGCCGAGCGAGACGCCCAACTTCGGTGCTAGGCGGAAGCCCACGTTGATGTAGTCCACGACTGCCGTCTTGGCGTTTGTGCTCATTGCTCCCTGTTTGAAATTTCCGTTCTGGAGGGCCATGCCCACGTCGAAGAGGAAACTCAGAGAGTCAATGCTGGCATAGGATGCAGGGTTCTTGGCGTTGAGTTCCTTGCCGTCTTGCATACCATAGGCTACGCCGCCCATGCCTTTGTTGAATCCTTGGGCGCGGTCGCTGAGTAGACCGAATCCGTAGCGGGAATAGGGCGTGTTACTACCGTTGGTTTGCGCCGTGGCGGGCAGGGCGGCAGCCAGCAGAAGGACAAGAGTAGCGATTGTTTGGCGGATGTATTTCATTCTGTCGGATGTATGTTTGCGGATGTTAGCGTAGGGTTTCTAGGAAAGGGGTTTGGAAAGTAGGCTCTCCAGCCCGCGGGCCACGAGATAGGGGTCCCGATGCAGGGGATGCCCGTCCGGATGGTGCAACCCTAGGGCTTCGCCGCCCGTGAGCCATACCTGCAGTTGCGGATAGCGGCTGGAAAGGTCGCGGACGATGCCTAGGATTTCGGCGTGCACACCAGCGATGACGCCGCTGCGAATGGCCGTTTCCGTGTCGTAGCCTACGAGGGGCTGTTCGCCTTCCGCGCAGACCAGGGGTAGGGCTGCCGTATAGTTATGGAGCGACTGGAGGCGCAGACGTATGCCTGGCGAGATGTTACCACCTAGGAAGTCGTGCCCACCTTCTACCACGTCGTACGTGATGCAGGTGCCGATGTCAATGACCAAGAGGTGGGCGTGGGGCATCAAGGAAACCGCGCCCAGCGCAGCCGCCAAGCGGTCTGCACCAAGGGTGTGGGGTGTGCGATAAAGCATCTGGAGCGGGGTGGGGGTGAGGCCCGTCAGTTGGACCACCCGAGGGGCAGCCGTAGATGCCCACTCGGTAAATCCCTCGGGCACAGGGCCGGTATGACACCAGCAGATGGCTTCCCACAGCGCGTCTTGGCGGTCGGCCAGCGCCATTGCTGCGGCAGCGATGGCGGAGGCGGTGCGCCCGTGCGGCTGTTGGTCGTCTGTCAGGGCAATGCTGTCTATTGGCTGTCCGTTGGCAAAGGCCACCAACTTCGTGCGTGTATTGCCAATGTCAATAGTTAGGTGCAGGGAATGGCTCTTTGCTTGTGGCATATCGGTGCAAAGATAGGAATATTTTAAGGAGTAAAACGTATCTGCCTGACGCAATTGCCCGATTCTTAGGGATTTTTCAACGAAACGGAGGGAAAAAGCCCCTTAGTTGAAGGCGATATATTCGTAAGTATTGCCCACGCACGCCAGATAGCGTTCGAAGTTTTCGCGGGTGATAACAACCGTGCCGCGGCAGTCGTTGGGGTGAAACGACAGGCTCTCGGCCGTTTGCAAACGGGCATCCAGGAAGAGGTGCACGTGGTGCTCGGCATCGTTGATGAGACCAAAAGGCGACACACTGCCTGGTTCCAGTCCGAGATAACGCTCCATGCGTTCGGGCGAGGCGAAGGAGAGTTTGCCACACGAAGGTTGGCCCTTTGCCACAAGGGAAGCCTTGAGCATTTGCTCGAGGTCGTGAATCGGCAGGTCGTAGTCGCAGTGCAGGCAAACGAGGTAGTGGCGGTTGCCCTTGTGGTTGCGGAAAAAGAGGTTCTTGCAGTGCACGCTGCCATCGTCCCGCCACCAGCGTTTGGCCTCTTCGATGGTTTTGCCCTCGGGATGGTGGTAAACGGTATAGGGGATGTCGTGCGCTTGCAGGTAATTGAAGACGATTTCTTCGCGGGTCATGATAGGAAATGTATTAGTGGTAGGTTCTATAAATTAGTTTCAATGGAAGGTAGATTTTCTTTTTAACTTGGATGCCTTTCCGACTCTCGCACCGTATCTTTTTGTTTTTCATTCGGTCACGTAGCCCGCTACGCTCCCTCACGAAAAACAAAAACCTACGGAACGATAGCCGAAAACTCATCGCAAGCTAATTTATAGAACCTACCTAGTACGTGTTGCAATCCTAGAGGTGCTTGGCCAGAAAGGCTTCCATGGCGCGGTAGAAGTCGAAGCGGTTCTCCTGGTTGTGGAAACCGTGGCCTTCGTTGTCCTTGACCATGTATTCCACGTCCACGCCGCGCTCCCGTAGTGCCGCCACCATTTGGTCGCTCTCGGCTTTGTTGACGCGCGGGTCGTTCGCCCCTTGTGCGATAAAGAGCGGTGCCACGATTTTGTCGGCATGCAGGGCCGGCGAATAGGCTTCCAGCATTTCGCGGTCCTTGTCGGGGTCGCCCACTTGCTCGTACATCATCTCGAGCATCGGTCGCCAGTAGGGCGGAATCGTTTGCATGAACGTCAGCAAGTTCGACACACCCACATAATCTACGGCACAGGCGTACAGATGTGGCGTGTAGGTCACACCAGCAAGGGTGGCATAGCCGCCGTAACTGCCGCCGTAGATGGCGATACGCTTAGGATCGCTGATGCCTTGGCGGATGAGCCATTCCACTCCGTCCGTGATGTCGTCCTGCATGGCTTGTCCCCATTGCTTGTAACTGGCTTCAAGGAATTTGCGGCCGTAACCTGTGCTTCCGCGGAAGTTCATCTGGAAAACGGCATAGCCACGGCTGCACAGAAACTGCGTCTCCGAGGAAAATCCCCATTTGTCGCGTGCCCAGGGTCCGCCGTGGGGATTGATGATTGTGGGCACATGGTGTGCGGTCTCAAGCGTCAGGCCGTGGGGCAGGGAGAGGTAGGCTTCTATTTCCCATCCGTCGCGCGTGGTGTAGGTCACAGCGTGCATTTCCACCATTTCCTCTTCGCGAATCCACGGAGCCAGTTCGGCGAGCAGGCAGGGCTGGTCCTCGTCCACGTTGTAGAAATAGTAGGCACCGCGTGTGCGGTCGTTGCCCACGTAGAGGAGGAGGTTCTGCTCAGCCTTGTCCGTGTCGGCCAGTCCCACTTTGTGGTCGGGGAAATGGGCCTTGATGCGTTTGCGCAGGGCTTCCTCTTCGCTGTCGAAGTAGTGGCGCACGGGGTCTTTGTGGCCCGAGCAGAAGGCGGCCAGCAGTTTGCCGCGCTTGCGCGAGTAGGAGATGCCCTCCACGTCATATTTCTCGTGGGAGAAGAGTTGCTCCAACTCCTCGCAGGTTGCGGGGTCCATCAGTACGAGCGATACCTTGTCGCGGCCGAGGTTGGTGGCTGCATATACGTGGCGGTTGTCGGGCGTGAACTCCAGGAAACTCACCTCTTCCTTGAAATTGGTCGTCAGCACGGGGCGAAACTCTTCGCCATCGTTTTCGCGATAGAGTATCTGCGTATTTACGCCGTCCACAATGGCCGTGACGGCGCGCAACTGCCCTGCGTGGTCCGTCATCCAGCCTTGCCAGTTGCCTGGGTTCTCGGCCAGCAGTGTCAGTTCGCCTGTTTTCAGATTCAGGCGGTAGGGGTCGAACGCCTCTGGGTTGCGCTGGTTCATGCCGATGATTATCTGGTCGGGCACATCCTCCAAGTCGTCGATGATAGAGGCA
>SAMEA3663047__coassemble_761_pt1 | contig 11582 bp, 7 predicted proteins | sample SAMEA3663047__metabat2_low_PE_025 | metagenome-assembled genome bin SAMEA3663047 (sample SAMEA3663047) | pig gut metagenome | biome: pig gut; feature: pig-associated habitat; material: faeces | place: France | collected 2012
ATCGCTTTAACATTTCGCAACAATCCGAGAAATGTTAAAAGACGAGTTTTGCACATCTCAGGGGTGGCGATGTGTTATATTACGAGGCCGAGGTCGCTGCGCGCCTTTAGTTTCAACGGTCGCTGCGCTCCCTTAGTTTCAACGGCTGCTTTGCAGCCTAGTTTCAACGGAAGCCTGCGGCTTCCTAGTTCCAGTCGGGGACTGCGTCCCCTGGTTTCAACGCAGCCTTACGGCTGCTAGCTCGATAGCGTTGCTTCTCCTGCGCCTACACATTTGCCACGCGCATGATGTCGGCAAACACACCGGCAGCGGTGACGGCGGCCCCCGCACCGTAGCCTTGAATCAGCATCGGATATTCGTGGTAGCGTTCTGTGGTAAGCAGGATGATATTGTTTGATCCCTCCAGGTCGTAGAAGGGATGGCCTTGCGGAATTTCGCGCAGGCCCACGCTGCCGTGTCCATCCTCCCAGGTGGCAACGAATCGCCAGCGTTTGCCTTCCGCGGCCAGGCGTTTGCGTTCGCGCTCGAAGTCAGCATCGAGGTCGGGAAGGCTTTCCCAGAAGGCTTCTAGCGTTCCAGTGAATAGCGGAGAAGGGATGAAATCGTGGCGTGCGATGTCCGTTGTTTCTACCTCGAAACCGCTCTCGCGGGCCAGAATAGTCAGTTTGCGGATAACGTCCTTTCCGCTTAGGTCAATGCGCGGATCGGGTTCGCTGTAGCCCAACTCTTGCGCCAGGCGAACGGCTTGGCTGAATGAGACGTCCTCCGCGAGCGTGTTGAACACGAAGTTGAGCGTGCCACTCAGCACAGCCTCGATGCGCAGAATGTTGTCGCCCGAGCTGCGTAGGTCGTTGATGGTGTGAATGATAGGCAGGCCCGCGCCTACATTCGTCTCGAACAAAAATTTCACGCCGCGCTCGCGAGCGATGTGCTTCAGGTGCGCATAGTTGGCGTAGGACGAAGCCGCGGCCACCTTGTTAGCCGCTACGACTGCCACGTTGTGGTTGAGCAGTTGCTCGTAGCAGGCCGCCACCTCCTCGCTCGCTGTGCAATCAACAAAAACCGAGTTGAATATGTTCATTTCCAGGATGCGACTCACCATTTCCTCCACGCCGCCAGTGCCACCTTCGGCCATCGCCTCGCGGTAGCTGGCGGGATCAATGCCTTGGCGGTTGAAGGCAGAGCGCGAGCGACCGCAGATGCCTACGAGGTTGAGGCGCAGATTGTGTTCGCGCAGTAGTGTTTCGCGCTGGGCGGCAATCTGTTCGAGCAGGCTGTTGCCCACTGTGCCTGTGCCGCAGAGGAAGATATTGACGTCCTGGTGCTCGCTGAGGAAGAAACTGTCGTGGATAACTTCCAGCGATTTGCGCAACTGGCATTTGTCAACGACAAACGACAGGTTCGTTTCGAGCGCGCCAAAGGTCATGGCATACGTATTGATACCATTGCGGCCCAATACGCTGAAAAGTTTGCCCGCAATGCCCGGTGTGTGTTTCAATCCCTCGCCCACAGCAGCCACTGTGGCCATGTTTTCGGTCAAAAGGGCAGGGTTCATCGCACCGTCTGTTATTTCGCGTGCAAATTCCTCGTCAAGCAGTTTGCAGGCTCGCGGTCCGTCTTGCGGTGTGACGCACATCGACGTGCTGGTCTCCGAAGAAGTTTGTGCCACCATAAATACGCTGATGCCGCCGCGAGCCAGCGTGGCGAAGATGCGGCGGTTCACACCAATCACACCGACCATCGAAAGGCCGCTGACGGTCACAAGGCTCATCTCGTTGACCGAAGAGATGCCACGGATGGGCCTTCCCGAGGGTTGGGCATCGCGGCGGATGATGCTGCCAGAGGCTGTCGGATTGAAGGTGTTCTTGACGTAGATGGGTATGTCCTTTCGGTAGACGGGGTAGATTGTTGGCGGGTACACCACCTTTGCGCCAAAATTGCAGAGTTCCATGGCCTCGTTGTACGAAAGTTCGTCAATGGTATAGGCCGAAGGTATCACGCGCGGGTCGGCCGTCATAAAACCGTCCACATCGGTCCAAATTTCAAGGGCATCGGCGTCCAGGGCTGCGGCCACAATGGCAGCCGTATAATCACTGCCGCCGCGTCCGAGGTTGGTCGTTGCGCCGCTGTCGCGGTCCGAGGCGATGAATCCGCCCAGCACGGCCGTTTGCTGGCAGTTGGCAAACGTCTGGCGCACGAGCGGCGTGGTGCTGTCGAAGTCTACTACGTGCTTGTCGTTCTTGCGCATCGTCTTGATGAAGGTGCGCGAATCGTAGTGGACGGCACCTTGGAAGAGGTGCGCGCATATCAGCGAACTCAACCGCTCGCCGTAAGCCACAATCGCATCGGCCGTTTTGGCGGGCAGGTCTTGGATGAGCGAAACGCCATAGACGATGCTGGCCAGTTCGTCAATGAGGGCGTCCATCTGCTTCGTCACAGCGGCACATTTCGCCGGCTCAATGACGCATTCCGCCATACGGTGGTGGCGCTGGCGAAGTTCGGCCAGACTCTGACGATAGGCATCGCTGCCTTGGCGCGCGCATTCGGCGAGGGCTATGAGTGCATCCGTCACACCGCTTAGGGCCGAAACGACCACAATGATGGGTTGCGGGGCTGCCTCAACGATAGCCTTGACGCGCAATATGCTTTCCGGCGTGCCCACGGACGTACCGCCGAATTTGAGCACGCGACCTCCTGAGAGTTTATTCATATCTATTATATTATGGTAGGTTCTATAAATTGGTTTCAGTGGAAGGTAGGTTTCTGTCTAGGCAGGTTCTAAAATTAGCTTGCGATGGGTTTTCAACTATCGTGCTGTAGGTAGTTTTTCGTGAGGAAGCGTAGCGGCCTACGTGACCGAATAAAAAACAACCTGCGGCACAATAGCCGAGAATCCATCGCAAGCTAATTTGTAGAACCTACCATACGCCTGTTCCCCTACTTGGTAGATAATCTTTGTCGTTACAATTTCACCTTCACCTTTGCGCCTTTCGATTCATTTTGCAGGCGGTCCAGTGCTGTCACCACGTAGGTGTATTTTGTTCTCCCGTTGTGGTAGGGCAGTTTCAGCATTTTCTCGCGCGTGATGCAGACAATGTTGTCGGCATTTTCGAGGTTCCTCTTCTGTCCTGGTGCGAAGCGATAAACCACATAGCTCTTGGCTTCGTCCATTAAGGTTTTCGCTTTCGGTGCTGTCCAGAAGAGGTAGTAGCCATCAGGCATCCACATTGCTTTCAAGTGGCTGGGTTTCTTGGGCGGCTTGTTGTCGAGGTGCGGCATACGCGGTTGCAATGCGGGTGTGCGGTGGTAAGCCTGCTTGAGCGCGGTGGCATAGCCGCCTTCGTTGCGTACGACAGCCGCCGAGTACCATTGGCAACTGCCTTGCACGCCTTTCAGTGTGCGTTGCAGTCGATACTTCGCGGGCATCTGGTTGATTTGCGGATTCTCCAGGTCGGGAGCCTTCACTGTGCGCTCTACGTCCTGCCCGATGACGAGAACACTATTCGAGGTATGTCGTGCCCACCATTTGATGAGCGTTTCGTAGTCGGCCGTCTTGTGTCCGATTTCCCAATAAATCTGCGGCACCAGATAGTCCACCCAGCCCTTTTCCACCCAGAAGAGGATGTCGGCATAGAGGTCATCATAGTTTTGCAGACCCGCCGTGTTGCTGCCTGGGATGGAGGAGCCCGATTTTGCGTTGTGGTAGATGCCGAAAGGCGAGACGCCGAATTTTACCCAGGGTTTCACGTTGTGAATGCTGTCGTTGAGGGCTTGGATGAAGACATTGACATTGTAGCGCCGCCAGTCCTCCACGTCGGGAAAACCATTGTGGTAGCGGCGGAAGGTTTCCTCGTCGGGAATTTTCTGGCCCGCAGCAGGGTAGGGGTAGAAGTAGTCGTCAATGTGGAGGCCGTCCACATCGTAGCGGCGCACGATGTCGGCAGCCACGCGGCAGGTGTATTCGCGGTTTTGCGGTATGCCGGGGTCGAGGATATAGAGGCCATCGTAGTTGAAGAAGCGATCGGGGTGCTGCATATAGGGATGCAGGGGAGCCAGGTCCTTTGTGCCCTTCGTCTTGGCGCGGAAGGGGTTTATCCACGCATGGAGTTCCATACCGCGGTTGTGGCATTGCTCAATCATCCATTGGAGGGGGTCCCAATAGGGCGAAGGCGCCTCTCCCTGTTTTCCACTTAGGAAACGGCTCCAAGGCTCGTAGGGACTGGCATAGAGGGCATCGCATTCCGGGCGTACCTGAAAGATGATGACGTTGATACCACAGGCGTGCAGTTCGTCGAGCTGGTGCGTCAGGTTCCGCCGCATTGAGTCTGGCGTCATACCTTGAAATTGTCCGTTGACGGCCTGAATCCATGCGCCTCTGAACTCGCGCTTCGGTTGCGGCACTTGTGCCAGCAGCCATGCGGCACTCAAGAAAAGGGTGAGGGAGAAGAGTATTCGTTTCATAAATTCAATAAACCAGTATAAAAGGAAGGGGTAAGCCCTACCTATCTGCCTGCAAAATTAGCAAAACAAGGGGGGATGGCAAAGGGGGAAGGAAGAAATTAGCCCCTCGAAAATTTGCTCTATCACAGAGGATTTCCGAAATTTGCGCCTAGATTCTTCCAACTAAATAGATATTAGGTAGGTTCAATAAATTAGTTTCAAAGGAAAGTAGAGTTTCTATTCTGCCTGGCTGTCTTTACTTCTCTTGCCCCCGTATCTTTTTGTTTTTCAGTTGGTCACGTAGCTCGCTACGCTCCCTCACAAAGAGCAAAAACCTACGGCACGATAGCCGCGAATACAACGCAAACTAATTGATAGAACCAACCCTTAACTAATCACTAATCGTAATAAAATTATGCGTAAACCAATCATCATGGCCGCGCTCCTCAGCACGCTGTTGCTCAGCTCCTGCGGCACCACCTCGCTTGGCACTCAAGGCACTGGCCTCCTCTCTGGCGCAAATGCTGGCACCACTGGCGGCGCAGCTTCTGCCCTCGGCAGCGTGCTCACCAACCTCCTAGGGGGCTCAAGCGCAGTAACGGCCAGCGACTTGCAAGGCATGTGGACCTATCGCAAGGCCGACTGCGTGTTTGAAACCCAGAATCTCCTCCTCAAGGCTGGTGGCGAAATGGCAGCCGCCAAGATAGAGTCGCAGCTTGAGAGCCAGTTAGGCAAGGTGGGCATCACCCCCGGCGCTTGCTCCTTCACGTTCAACAGCGACGGCACTTATGTAGCCACCATCGGTCAGTACAATCTCACGGGCAACTACACGCTCAATACCAAATCCAACACGCTCACGATGACCTATCTTGCTGGCATCGGTCGTATCAGTCCGAAGGTTGTCAAGACAGGTGCCTCCATCAGCCTCCTCTTCGAGGGCGACAAACTCCTCTCAATGGTGCAGAAGGTGGGCAAACTCACCTCTAACTCCACCGTCAACTCTCTGAGCTCGCTGATTAACTCCTACGATGGTATGCTCGTGGGAATGCAACTCTCGAAGTAGTTGTTTGTACGCAGGAGTTAAAAAAGCACCTTGCTTGCTCCAAATTTGTTGCGTGAGTAGGGCGTTGTGTGCTCATTGCTAAAAGAAAGTCCCGTACCTTGCTGCAAGATGCGGTACTTTCTACTTTTCCAACAATTTTCGACTGGAGAGACTACCCTGAAATGTAAAAATGCAGGGTTGAAAATAAATATCTTTTGGATTATTTCAAGATAGGTTCTATAAATTAGCTGCAAGGCAATTTGCGGTTGCAAGCTAATTTATAGAACCTACCTATTATATTATGGTGTGGATTTGGGGTTTGAAGGGTTTGTTGGCGTGGGGCTGGTTGCATTGCGCTGAAGGAAGGCGGCTACCTCGGATTGTATGCGCTTGTAGAGTGGAGCTTCGGTGAAGCCGTTGTGCTTGCGCAGCATCTCGGGGATGGAGGCTGAGGCGTGCTGGTAGGCCGATAGTTCGTTTTGCAGTTGGAGCGCGTGCTCGGCCAGACGTTGGATTTCGCGCTCGCGCTCGCGCCGCAGGGTGTCGCAGACTATCGTGAGGAGCGGTACTACGACGCCGTCTACCAGATCGTGGCCGCGCATGAAGAGGTAGGTCGTCTCGGGAGTCACGCCCAGTCGCTGGAGGTCGGCCTGGAGCGGTTTGTAGGTGGAGCGGCCTTGCGGGAATTGGCGTTGCAGCTTCGAGACCTTCGCATTCACACGGCGGCGCAGGGTTTCAAGCGAGCGCTCGGGATGGTAGAGGTCGAGGTGGTCGAGGGCAACGATGTGGGCGAAGTCGAGTAGGGAGAATTGCGCGTGGTAGCCGCGGCGGTAGGCCCAGACGTTCCAGGCGAAGAGCGGCCAGATGGTGCGAGAATAGTCACTCAGGAAATGCTCGAAGTCGAAGAGCCGCCGGTCGTTGAGCGATGCCATGACGCACACCTGCTGGAGGGCGGGGGCGTAGCACTGGTGGTTTTCGATGGCGTAGGCGTAGGTGTGGAAGACGTAGGGGCTCATACAGACGGTGCGCGAGGTGTCCGTGGCTCCTTGCATGAGGTAGTCGTAGTCGGCATCCACGCAGGCAATCATGTAGGGGCCGAGGCGGTTGGAGAGGGCAATCTTCTTGCCCTTCGAGAGTGAGGTGCGCGAGGGCAGCATCACCTCGAAATAAACCTCGCCCGTCTCCAGCGGGCGTAGGAGGTTGCTCCAGAACAGCACATCGTCAAAGCTCTCGACGTAGGCCACAATCTTGCGTCGAGCATTGCGGCCGCCCAGGCGGTTGGCGGCGCGTATATAGTCGGAGTTGAGGTAATGCTGAAGGGACATTTGTGTGGGGGATGACTGGTGGGAATCAGACGGTGATTTCGCTGACCTCCGTGACGGCATCTTCCCAGCCGTCCATGATGAGGGCGGGCGAGTGGGTGGTCAGGATGATTTGCGCGTTGGGATTCAGTTCGTGCACCATTGCGATGAGGCGCTTCTGCCATTCGAAGTGCAGGCTCGCTTCGGGTTCGTCCATAAAGAGTACGTAGGGCTGCTGGTCCTCCGTGAGCACGGTCAGGAGGATGAGCAGTATCTGCTTCTCGCCGCTGGAGAGTTTGTAGGGCGAGAGGGGCTCGTCGTATTGAATGAAGGAGAGCTCGTTGCTCTGGCGGTTGATGCGCTTGCCCGTTTCGCTGAAGAGTTCGTCCACTATGTCGAGAAATCTCGTCTTGAGCATCGCAGCCTGCGTGGCCCGTTCGCGCGCATCGGGGGCTCCGCTTGTGAGGAGTTGAATCATGCGGTTGCCCACGTTGACCTGGTAGTCGAGGTAGCGGCGCTGCACGAGGTAGAGTTGCCAGTCGAGTTCGGTGTGTACGCCCGGCATCGTTTCGACAATGGCGGGGAGGTCGCCTGTCGGGACAATCGGGCGGTCGAAACTGCGGATGATGTCGTAGTGGATGCAGGTGGCATCGCTCGGGGTGAAGTCAATCTTCACGCCCAACTGCTGACCGCCCACGATCTCGCCCGACGAGGGGATGGAGCGCAGGTGCTGGATGAGGCGGTTGAGGATGGTGGATTTTCCTTCGCCATTGCGGCCGCTCAGGACGTTGACTTCGGGGCGCAGTTCCCAGACGATGTGCTTGTGGCCGCCCCAAAGGCTAGAGATTTCAATGCGTTGGATTTTTTCGGCTAGCTTAAACATAGGCAGGAGATACTTTTGATATGGACAAATGTACGTTTTATTTTCGAAAGGTTGCCCTTGCATTCCTGAAAAAACAGCCAATAGGGCTAAAAACTAGGTCCTTTCGCTGACAAAAAGGGGCAACTTCTTGGTTCACCCGTGGATTTTCTCTAATTTTGCCCTGCTGACAGGCTATGGACCTGCCACTTTTCTAATTGTTTTCTATTAACCTAAATATCACTCACAATTATGAGTCTGAAAATTGTAGTACTTGCTAAGCAGGTGCCCGACACTCGCAATGTGGGAAAAGATGCTATGACACCCGAAGGCACCGTCAATCGTGCCGCCCTGCCTGCCATCTTTAACCCCGAAGACTTGAATGCCCTAGAGCAAGCCCTTCGTCTGAAGGACCAGCATCCTGGCTCCACAGTAACGATTCTCACGATGGGTCCCCCGCGTGCCACCGATGTCATCCGCGAAGGTTTGTATCGCGGTGCCGATGGCGGCGTGCTGCTGACCGACCGCGCCTTTGCTGGTGCCGACACCCTTGCCACCAGTTACGCCCTGAGCCAGGCCATCAAGAAGATTGGTATGCCCGACATCGTCATTGGCGGTCGCCAGGCCATTGACGGCGACACCGCACAGGTGGGTCCGCAGGTGGCTCAGAAACTTGACCTCAACCAAGTGACCTACGTGACAAGCATCGAGAAGGTGGCCGATGGCAAAATCCGCCTCCTTCGCACCATCGACGGCGGCATCGAGCGCGTTGAGGCTCCCCTGCCCATTCTCCTGACGGTCAATGGCAATGCTGCGCCCTGCCGCCCCCGCAACGCCAAACTCGTCATGAAGTACAAGCGTGCACTCGCCCCTATGGAGCGTCCCGCCGATGGCGCTCTGCCCTATGCCGAAGAATATGAGAAGAAACCCTACCTCACCGTGACGCAATGGAGTGTGGCCGATGTAGATGGCGACCTGAACCAATGCGGTTTGGCTGGCTCGCCCACCAAGGTGAAGGCCGTGCAGAACATCGTGTTCAAGGCCAAGGAAAGCAAACGACTGACGGCCAGCGATGCCGATGTGGAAGACCTCGTCAAGGAACTCCTCGAAAGCCATACTATCGGATAACCATTTAGCAATCGTACCCAATACAATGAATAACGTTTTTGTTTACTGCGAAATAGACAAGCATACGGTTGAGGAAGTAAGTTTTGAACTCCTCACCAAGGGCCGCAAGCTGGCCAACGAACTGGGCGTACAGCTTGAGGCTATCGCTGCCGGTCACGGCATCACGGGCAAGGTGGAGAAGGACATCCTCTCCTATGGCGTGGACAAACTCCACGTCTTCGATGCCGAGGGCCTCTACCCCTACACCTCCAAGCCCCACACCAGCATCCTCGTCAACCTCTTCAAGGAAGAAAAGCCCCAGATTTGCCTCATGGGCGCCACCGTCATTGGCCGCGACCTCGGACCGCGCGTCAGTTCCTCGCTCACCAGCGGACTGACGGCCGACTGTACGGCCCTCGAGATTGGCGACTACGACGACAAGAAGACGGGCAAGCACTACGAGGGCCTGCTCTATCAGATTCGCCCCGCCTTTGGTGGCAACATCGTGGCCACCATCGTCAACCCCGACAACCGCCCGCAGATGGCCACCGTGCGCAGCGGTGTGATGAAGGCCGAGAAAGTGGCCGAATATTACAACGGCGAGATAGTCTATGAGGACGTGGCCAAGTACGTGCCCGAGACCGACTATGTTGTGAAGGTCATCGAGCGTCACGTGGAGAAAGCCAGCAACAACCTGAAGGGCGCACCCATCATCGTGGCCGGCGGCTACGGCGTGGGCAGCAAGGAAAACTTCGACCTCTTGCGCAAACTGGCCGAAGAACTCCATGGCGAGGTAGGCGCAAGCCGCGCCGCCGTTGATGCTGGATTCTGCGACCACGACCTGCAAATCGGTCAGACGGGCGTGACCGTTCGTCCCAAAGTATATATTGCCTGCGGCATTAGCGGCGCCATCCAGCACGTGGCTGGTATGAAGGAGAGCGGCATTGTCATCTCCATCAACACCGACCCCAACGCGCCCATCAACCAACTGGCCGACTATGTCATCACGGGCAGCGTCGAAGAGGTAGTGCCCAAACTCATCAAGTATTATAAGGAAAACAGTAAGTGATTTCGCAGCCCGCGCCCGCCCTTTCGCTTGCTGGCGTTGGCTCTCCAAATAAACAAGCAACAAACATGGCTAATTGCTATACCGACCATCCCGAACTGCGCTTCGAGCTCAACCATCCGCTCATGAAGCGTATCGTGGAGTTGAAGGAAAGAAATTTCCGCGATAAAGAATCATTCGACTATGCGCCCCTCGACCACGAGGACGCTATGGACAGTTACGACCGCGTGCTCGACATCGTAGGCGAAATTACGGGCACCACCATTGCCGACAATGCCGAGGGCGTTGACCTCGAAGGCCCCCACCACGAAGGCGACCGCGTGCGCTACGCCTCGGGCACGGCCCAAAATCTCGACGCTATGGTCAAGGCGGGCCTCAACGGCATGACTATGCCGCGCCGCTACAATGGCCTCAACTTCCCCATCACGCCCTACACGATGTGCGCCGAAATCGTGGCTGCCAAGGACGCTGGCTTCGGCAATATCTGGAGCCTCCAGGATTGCATCGAAACGCTCTATGAATTTGGCAACGAAGACCAGCACTCGCGCTTCATCCCCCGCATCTGCGCTGGCGAAACGATGTCGATGGACCTCACCGAGCCTGATGCTGGCTCCGACCTCCAGAGCGTGATGCTCAAGGCCACCTATGACGAGGAGAACGACTGCTGGCGCCTCAACGGCGTGAAGCGCTTTATCACCAACGGCGATGCCGACCTCCACCTCGTCCTCGCACGTTCCGAGGAGGGCACCACCGACGGCCGCGGCCTCTCCATGTTTATCTACGACAAGCGCGACGGCGGTGTCAATGTGCGCCGCATCGAGCACAAGCTCGGCATCCACGGATCGCCCACCTGCGAACTCGTCTACAAGAACGCCAAGGCAGAACTCTGCGGCAGCCGCAAACTGGGCCTCATCAAGTATGTAATGGCCCTGATGAACGGCGCGCGCCTCGGCATTGCCGCACAGAGCGTGGGCCTCTCGCAGGCCGCCTACGACGAAGGCCTGGCCTATGCCCGCGACCGCGAGCAGTTTGGCAAGGCCATCATCAACTTCCCCGCTGTTTACGACATGCTGGCCCTCATGAAGGCCAAACTTGATGCCGGCCGCGCCCTCCTCTATCAGTGCGCCCGCTACGTGGATATCTACAAGGCCCTCGACGACATCAGCCGTGAGCGCAAACTCGAAGCCGACGAGCGACAGGAGCAGAAGAAGTACGCCAAACTGGCCGACAGCCTCACACCGCTGGCCAAGGGCATGAACTCCGAGTATGCCAACCAGAACACCTTCGATGCACTCCAGATTCATGGCGGTTCGGGATTCATGATGGACTATCCCATCCAGCGCTACGCCCGCGATGCCCGCATCACCAATATCTACGAAGGCACCACGCAGTTGCAGGTGGTGGCCGCCATCCGCTACGTGACCAACGGCAGTTACCTCGCTAAGATGCGCGAGTTCGAGACCGCCCAGGTGAGCGAAGCCATGCAGCCCCTTCAAGCCCGCGCCAAGGCCATGGCCGACAAGTTTGCCGAAGCCGTTGAGCACGTTAAGGCAGCCGAGAACCAAGAGATGCACGACATCTGTGCCCGCCACCTCGTCGAGATGGCCGCCGATGTCATCATGCTTCACCTGCTGATGTACAACGCCACTGTTCAGCCCGAGATGTTCGAGCGCTCCGCCCGCGTCTATGCCAACTTCGTAGAGGCCGAGATAGCCAAGCACCATGCCTGGGTAATGCATTTCGATGCCGCCCAGCTAGCCGACTATC
>SAMEA3663047__coassemble_767_pt1 | contig 11537 bp, 5 predicted proteins | sample SAMEA3663047__metabat2_low_PE_025 | metagenome-assembled genome bin SAMEA3663047 (sample SAMEA3663047) | pig gut metagenome | biome: pig gut; feature: pig-associated habitat; material: faeces | place: France | collected 2012
CAGTGGCCACAGGATTTGTGTGACAACTCCTCACTACTTTGACCTGAGTAGTTACCATTTCGGGTAACGTGAACGAACTCCTTACTCACACCCAGCTTGCCCTAAATTTGTCTCGTGAGTACGGAGTTCGTTCTCATTGAAACGCATTGAGAAGGTGATGTACCGCACGTTGCTTGTAGGCGTGCTGCGCACAGCGGATACGGCCTTCAAAAATTTTTTCCAAGAGAACCTACCTATATGCGGCCTTCCTGCCGTGGCAGTGGGGTGCTGAGGCCAATTTAGACCGATTTATGGGGCTGAGCGCGTTTTTTTCGGGAGAAAAATGATTGCTGAACAAAAATTGTTTATTTTTGCAGGTGAATATTCATCTTGACGAACCTCGCCCTTGCCCGTTGGGAATGGGATTCGTTGAGTACCAGCCTTGTCAACCAAAATCCATGAGGAAACTTCAGATTGAAGAACTCTGTCGCATGACGGTGGAGGAGTTTCGCGCAGCTGAGAAACTCCCCCTCACCATCATCCTCGACAATATCCGCAGCCTGCACAATGTGGGAAGCGTATTTCGCACGGCCGATGCTTTCCGCTTGGAGCGCGTGTGCCTGTGCGGCATTACGGCCTGCCCACCCTCGACCGAGATGCACAAGACGGCACTCGGTGCGGAGGATTCCGTATCCTGGACCTACTACTCGGATGCCCTCGAGGCTGTTCGAGAGTTGCAGGCCCAGGATTATTGTGTGTTGGCAGTGGAACAGGTGCAGGGCAGTATCGGGCTTGATGCGTTTCGTCCCGAATCTGGACGCAAGTATGCCCTCGTTTTGGGCAACGAGGTGAAGGGAGTGCAGCAGGCAGTGGTTGACGCCTGCGGACAGTCCCTCGAAATCCCTCAGTATGGCACGAAGCATTCGCTCAACGTGAGCGTGAGTGCTGGCATCGTCATTTGGGAAGTGGCCAAGGGCATGCGGTCGCTGCGCGACCTTCAGTCGGTCGCTTTGCGACCTTAGTTTCAACGGTCGCTTCGCTTCCTAGTTTCAACGCAGCCTTCGGCTGCTAGCTCAATAGATTTTTAGTTAGGAGTTAGGAGTTAGGAGTTAGGAGTTGCCTTCCAATGAGGATGAACTCCTAATATTCTCTCCCAATTTCTAATTCCTCATTCCTAATTCCTCATTCCTAATTCCTAATTGAACAAAAAGGTAATCCTTAAATCATACATATATATATGAAGCAAATCAAAACCATAGGATTTTCTCTGCTTGCAGCATCTGTCATCGGTGTACCACTTTCGTTGGTGCCGAGTGGCGTGTGGGCAGAAACGACCATCGTTCAGCAGAACGGTGTGGTTAAAGGTAAAGTGGTATCTGCCGAAGGCGAACCCCTCATGGGCGCTGTCGTTGTGCTGGTAGGTACCAAGAGTACAACAACAACCGACGAGAATGGTAACTTCACCATCCGTGGTGCCAAGAATGGCCAGACGGTTCGCGTCTCCTTGATTGGCTACGGCCGACAGGAGCAGAAGTGGACGGGCAACGCCCTCTCCTTCACCCTCACCGAGGAAGGCAACCGCCTCAACGAGGCCGTGGTGACAGCCATGGGTATCGTGCGCAAGGAGAAGTCGCTGACCTACTCCACGCAGCAGATTAAGGCCGACGACCTCATGAAGGTGCAGGACGCCAACCTCGTGAACTCCATGGAAGGTAAGATTTCGGGTGTGACCATTACGCCCTCTTCGGGTGGCGCTGGTGGTGCATCGAAAATCGTGCTCCGTGGTAACAAGTCCATCCTCGGTAACAACTCGCCCCTCATCGTAGTGGACGGTGTGCCCATGACGAACAACACCCGCGGACAGATTGGCGACGTGGCACAGCTCGTGAACACCTCCACGAGCGAAGGTTCCGACCCCCTCTCTATGATTAACCCCGACGACATCGAGAGCATGAACGTGCTCAAGGGTGCCAACGCCGCAGCCCTCTATGGTTCGGCAGCAGCCAACGGTGTCATCATGATTACCACCAAGAAGGGTAAGGAAGGTAAGATTGACGTAAGTTTCAACTCCAACGTGACCTTCAGCCAGCCCCTGCTCACGCCAAAAATTCAGAACCTCTATGGTGCTGCCCGCTACGATGCAGCAGGCAACATCACCTCGTATGGCTCGAACAGCTGGGGTGGCCGTCTCAATGGCGGTGGCAACTTCACGTACGACATGGCCATGCCAACCAAGTACTATAAGAACGGCCTGATCAATACGCTCCACCTGCGCGGCTATGGTGCCGACGACATGGCTGACTTCTTCGAGACGGGTGTCAATACGAACAACTCGCTGAGCATCTCGGGCGGTACGGAGAAGGTGCGCTCCTACGTATCGTTTGCCAACAGCCATTCCAACGGTCTCATCCCCGAGAATACGTACAACCGTAACACCTTCGCCTTCCGCCAGAACTACAAACTCTGGGACCGCGTGACCATCGACGTCAGCGCTGACTACCGCCAGACGAAGACGAAGAACCGTATGAGCGGTGGTACGGTGGGTAACCCCATCTACGACCTCTACCTCGCTCCGCGCGATGCCGACATGGCTTACTATAAGAACAACTACTACTACGACAAGGGCGTGATGCCCTGGATGTCGGGCGACGAGAGCGGTAGCCTCTACTATGTGGTGGATCAGACCACGGGCACATACACCCCCGCCTACGGCCGCGTGGAGCTCAATGACTACTCGCAGCAGTGGATTTACCAGGATGCCATGCGCAACAACCCCTACTGGCTGGCCAAGATGAACCGTGGCACGCAGCGCGAAGACCGCTTCTCGGCCAAGTTCTCGGGCAAGATTGACATCTACGACGGCCTCTCCTTCCAGGCACGCGTCTCCATCGACCATACCAAGTACAACGAAGAAGGCTATCGCATGGCCACAACCATGGGCCCCACCGATATGTATCGCTATGGTACGTACAACCTCGGCAATAGCCGCAACAACGAAATCTATACCGACTACCTCCTCTCCTATAACAAGACGTTCAAGGAAGATTGGAGCGTATCGGCCACAGCAGGTTGGGTGGGCCACACCATCCAGGGGGTCAGCACCAGCACCTACCTGGGCAGTGCCTCCAAGCCCATCATCACCAACGGCGTGCAGACGGGTATCTCCGACCGCCCCAACTATTTCGACCCCTCGGGCGGTTGGAACGGCGTGACGAGCAAGGGTAAGAGCAGCAACTGGGACAAGGCAGCCCTCTTCACCGCACAGCTCGGTTGGAAGGAAATGATCTACATCGACGGTTCCTACCGCCGCGACTGGTACCGCGTGTTCAAGCAGTTCTCCTACCTCGGTGCTAGCGACAACTACGGCTACTTCGGTTTCGGTGCCAGCGCCGTGCTGAGCCAGTTGTTCCGCCTGCCCGAATGGTTCACCTATGCCAAGTATCGCTTGAGCTATTCGGAAGTAGGTAACTCCATTCCCAACAGCGTGTACAACGCCGTGAGCACCAATACAACCACTGGCGGCACAACCTCCAGCGCATACAACAGCTTCTATCCCATCCCCGAAAAGACCAAGTCGTTTGAAACGGGTCTGGAAATGCAGTTCTTCCACAACGCCCTCACGGCCGATGTGACCTACTACAACTCCGCCATGCACAACTCCTACCTCAATATCGCAGGTATGAACGGCAAGACGCAGCCCGTCAACAGCGGTCTCATCCGCAACCAGGGTGTGGAACTCTCGCTCGGTTACAACTGGACCATCAACAAGGACTGGGGTTGGAAGACCAACATCAACTTCTCCTACAACCACAACAAGATCGAGAAGACCTACAAGGACAAGTACGGCTACGACAAGGAAATGGTTCAGGGCCTCGCCGCTGGTAAGGTTCAGGTGAACTATAGCGTAGGCAAGGCTTACGGCGACCTCTATGTAACGGACTTCGCTCGCTGGCGCGACGATGTAACAAACGATGCTGGTGAAATTATTCACAAGGCTGGCGATATCTATGTTAATGAAAGCGGCCAGGTGGCCATCAACGGCAACCAGATGTACAAAACTGCAGCTGGCAACATCCGCATCGACGACGAAGTGAGCCAGACCTTCGGCAGATATGCAGGCAACCTCAACTCGAAGTACCAACTCTCTTGGGCCAACACCTTCCGCTTCAAGGACTTCAACCTCTACTTCCTCATCAACGGACGTATCGGCGGTAAGGTCATCTCCCTCACCGAAGGCTATCTCGACAAGATGGGTGTCAGCAAGCGTACCGGCGATGCCCGCGCATACGCTGAGGCCAACAACCTCAAAACGGCTGACGGCCGTCTCGGCATGTACATCAACGAAGGCCGCGACCTCGTTGCCATCGAAGACTACTACAGCGTGGTGGGCGCCAACGACGCTAGCTCGTACATCTACAACGCCACCAACTTCCGTCTGCGCGAACTCTCGCTCGGCTACACCTTCCGCAACCTTCTCGGAGAAGGCAAGCACCTCAGCCTCTCCGTTATCGGCCGCAACCTGTTCTTCATCTACAAGGACAGCCCCGTGGATCCCGACGTGTCGGTTTCTACAGCTAACGGTCTGGGCGGCATCGATATGTTCAACGTGCCCTCCGAGCGCTCCTTCGGTGTAAACCTGAAACTCAATTTCTAATCAAGCAAACCCGACCCTCCTGCTAGTAAACCTAGAATCTCTAGAATATCTAGAACCTCTAGAATCTCTAGAATCTCTAGAATCTCTAGAATCTCTAGAAAATCTAGCAAAACCGGTCGAACCCTAAATAACACATCCTTATGAAAAAGATATTTTTTCTCGGTGCATTGGCTGTAACAGCGCTCGGCGTGCAGTCCTGCTTGGACTACGACGACCCTGGAACAGAGCTTGGCATTGACCAAACCACCACCGAAACCACCGTACACCACGGCAACCCCGACTCTCTCGGCTATCGCCGCTTCTTCACCCAGGAGGAAGTAATGGCTGGCATGAACACCCTTGAACAAGGCTCCTACTTCGGACAGAGCATCACGGGCCAGTATTGTCTGCGCGGCGCAAAGAACGGACAGGTGCCCCAGGCACACGCCTATCAGCGCCAGTACAGCCTCGGCCCCGATGCCTATGCGCAGTATTTCGTTGTACCTCACAAGGACTTCATGTATGGTACGCTGACATCCACCTACAACGTTTCGCGCGAATTTAATGGCGACCCCCTCGGCAGCTATACCATGGTCAAGAACGCCATCGTGCCCATCCTGAACCACCCCGCCATTGATTCCATTCCCGAAATCAAGGCTATCAATCTCCTCTACGTCTCCCTCGCTGCTCAGGAGAAGGCCGACCTCTCCGGTCCCTTTACCTATCGCGAAGACCTCCTGAACTCTGAAGACCCCGCCGAGTACAACTCCGTGGAGGAAATCTACACCGACATCGTAGAAGACCTCGACAGCATCGTGGCCTGCCTCAAGTTCTACGAAGAGGAAGTAGCCAAGGGTGACGAAGGTATGCGCCCGAGTTGGTACAAGGCTATCATCGACAACATTCTCTTCACCTATCACCAGACCTCGCGCGACCTGCTCACAGGCGTTGCTTCTGTGGAAAGCTACTGGCGTTTGGCCAACTCCATTAAACTCCGTATGGCGATGCACATCGTCAAGGTGAATCCCACTCTCGCCAAGAAGTGGGCCGAAGAAGCCGTGGCTTCCGGCGTTGTGGAGAGTGCCGACATGCAGCAGGGTGTCTATCCGATGGTTTCTGGCTTCAGCCACCCGCTCATCGACATCGCCAACAGCTGGGGTGACCTCCGTATGTGCGCTTCCTTCGAAAGCCTTCTCAAGAGCCTCAACCACCCCTACCTCCAGTACGTTTTCATGCCCAACGGCAACGAGGTTCAGTTCCCCGATTCTGTGATGGCTCCCGGCACACGCCACATCGGTATCCGCGCTGGCCAAATGGTTCCCGAAGGTCAGACCTATCCGCTCAATCCCCTTCAGGCATACTCCACTATCAATAAGGAGAACTTCCAGTTTGCCCCCCTCTACTTCGTAAGCTGGGCCGAGGTTGATTTCCTCCGTGCCGAAGGTGCTATACGTGGCTGGAATATGGGCGGCACTGCCGAAGAATTCTACAACCGCGGTATCAAGAACGGCTATCTGGGCGACCCCATGATGCCCGATGCCGATTACGAAGCAGCCTTGCCCACCTATATGGAGCAGACCGCAGCCACGCCCTACGTCAGCTACGACCCCTACAACGGCGGTGAGCCTTGGCAGAGCGTGACGAAGATTGGCGTGAAATGGAGCGAAGGTGATTCGCAGGAAACCAAGCTTGAGAAAATCATCACCCAGAAGTACATCGCCCTCTTCCCCCTCTCCACCGAGGCTTGGGCGGAAATGCGCCGTACGGGGTATCCCAAGGTATTCCCCGTGCTGAATGCTGACGATGGTGATGGCTCTATTGAGCAGGGCGGAATGATTCGCCGCATCCCCTGGAAGGCTACCGACCCCATTGCCAAGGAGCGCATCAAGGCGTCTGGCCTTCCCGCTCTCGGCGGTCCCGACCTTCAGTCCACCCGTCTCTGGTGGGATGTTGATGTTCCCAATTTCTAACAAAAGAATCCCCTATTCCGAGCGCAGAAAGTTCTCGGAATAGGGGATAACGTAGAGAAAAAACAAAGCGCAAAGCATAATAAAACCCTAAAACCAATCTAACCATGAAAAAGACTACACTAGCTGGTCTGGCCATGCTGATGCTGGCCACCACAGGTACTCCTGCCATGGCGCAGGACGCAGTGTACGACTTCTCGGGCTTTACCGACAGCGGTTTGCTCGATTTGTTCTACAACGCCCTGAAGCAGGGCCGCAAGTATCCCACCAAGGCTGAATTTGAGGCTGCTGGTATTCAGGAGTCCGACCTTGCCTTCGTGCGTTCCCACGTACGTCGCGCCAACATCATGTCGCGCGAGGACCGTCTCGTTTCCTCCACCACGCAGGACCGCAACCTTTGGATGAACATTCCTATGGACGTAGGTTCGGGCGGTGCCGCTGGTTATCCTGGCACTAAGTTCACCTCCGACGTATTCTCCATGTGGCAGTACACCAACCTCTTCGGTTCGTGGAACCACGCCATCTTCCAGGCTCCGGGCTGCTGGGTCGATGCTGCCCACCGCAACGGTACGGACATCTTCTCGGGTATCAAGTTCTTTGAGAGTTGGACCGCAGGCAGCGGCGACAAGGCATACTCCGCCCTTATCACTCAGAAGGAATCGGACGGCTCCTACAAGTACGTAGAGCCAATGATTAACTGCCTCATGTTCTTCGGTAGCGACGGTATCAACTACAACTGGGAGGACAACAGCTTCGGCAATGCCGACATCACTGCCTTCCACAAGGCCCTCTACAAGAAGGCTGCAGAACAGGGCTTCACCAACTTCCACGCTGGTATCTATACGGCCAATAGTTCGCTGTCTGCCGCAAACGCCAACGCCCTCTTCGGCAATGCCCAAGGCCGCACCTTCGACCTCATGCTCAACTATTCTGGCGGCGACTTCACCAGCTCGGGCGCAATGACTATGTCTGTTAATACAGCAAAGCAAGCCCTGGGCACCGTGGAAGGTCTGTACACTGGCGTATGGTTCGTAAGTATGGACCGCAGCTGGAAGAACCTCAACATCTGCAAGGATATCAACGTCTGCCTCTGGGGTGAGCACGGCCAGAGCCGCTTCATGAGCTACAACACGGGCGATGGTGCTTACGACACCCAGAAGAACTACCAGTACCTGCTTGAGCGCGGATTCTCTGGCGGTAACCGCAACCCGGCCAACCGTCCCGCTGTTTCCAACTCTGGCAACAACTGGGAGCGCACCGCCGACAAATTGCCTCTCCAGACCTTCTGCGGCCTTGCCAGCTTCATCCCCGAGCGTTCGGCCATCCAGGGCAACCTCCCCTTCGGCACTCACTTCACCCTTGGCAACGGTTCTCAGTACTCCTACAAGGGCAAGAAGACCGCAGGTTCTTGGTACAACATGGGTGCTCAGGACCTCGTGCCCACCTATCGTTGGTTAGTATATAAGACGGGTACTACCACCGTCACTACCGACGTGATGCCCAACTACACCCACGAAGATGCTTACACGGGTGGTTCTTGTATTCAGTTGACGGGTACGCCCGTGGCCGACGGTACCGACATCATCCTCTACAAGACCAACCTCAAGGTCAGCGGCAGCGCACCCTACGTACGCCTCGCTGTCAAGGACGGTAAGGAAGGTGCCACGCCCACTCTCCTCTCTGTTATCATCAAGAAGAAGGGTAGCAACAACTGGATTGAAGTGCCCTACGGCAGCACCTCTGGCAAGACTTGGGAAGAGAAGAAGATTGACATCTCGGGCCTCAGCACCAACGATGTCATCGAGCGCATCGGTCTTCGCGTGAAGGGCCAGCAGGCCAACTACAACCTCTTCGTTGGTAAACTCGAAATCAACGACGACAGTAAGGTTATTCCCTCTGAGGTCAAGGACCTCGTAGTCGAAGTGAAGAACGAAACCAAGACATCTATGTCTGCCAAACTCCACTGGGACGTAGCAGCCGAAGCACGGGACCGTGCCGCTTGGGGTCTCGTTTACAACGACGAAGCCAACATCGACCACTTCGAAATCCTCTACAAGAACGGCGAAAACGGCCGCGTATCTGAAGTAGGCCGCACCAGCTCCTGGGCTACCTTCATCGGCGACATCCGCTTTGAAGGCGAAGCCGACAAGCCCTACATCGGTGTGCGCAGCGTATCTACCGACCTCAAGACCTATTCCACCATTCAGTGGGTGAAGGTGAACCGTGGCGACTACAACACATTGCCCGAGCGCCAGAGCAACGGCGAATATGGCGAAAGCTGCATGGACCCCGCTTGCGAAGGTGCTGACATTGCACGACAGCAGCGCTACGTGACCTCCGTCACCACAACGGGTGCCACCGAAAACCTCAACTATTCCGCCAGTGGTCCCGTGGCCGACGGCTCACAGTATGCCGACGCTACGGACCACACGCTCAAGGTAGCCCAGGGCCAGACCATTTCCATGAACATCAAGTGTGCCGACTTCGGCGATGGCTTGAAGTGGTGCTTCCTCGGTGGATGGATGGACCTCAACGGCAGCGGCGACTTCGACAAGCCCCTCCCCGTACAGCGTACAGCAGATGAAATCGCAGCAGGTAAGACCGAAACCGACCCCGAAGGCGAGCGCCTCTTCTTCGCTGGTAAAATCCGTGCCGCAACTCCCGAGTTCCAGAGTGCTGAGGGTGTGACCTTCACCTTCCAGATTCCTACCAATGCTACTCCGGGCAAGAGCCGCCTGCGCATCGTCTTCTCCGACGCATGGTTTGCTGGTATGTTCAACCCCGTAGGTCAGCACGCCAAGGGCTTCACCATCGACTTCAACGTGGAAATCACGGGTAGCAACCCCGGCCGCGTAGTTGTTGATACCCGCGATCAGGGTGTAGCCGATGAACCCGAAGGCCTCGTTGGTGTTCCCGATGGCATCCAGACCGTAGAAGGCGGCATCAGCCAGGCTGTTCTCGATGGCAGCAACCTCAACCTCCAGAACGTGGAGAAGGCTTGGATTTACAATGCCGAAGGTAAGTTCATCCAGTTCGTACAGGGTGGCGCACAGACCATCGACGTGGCTGGTTACGTGCCCGGCACCTACGTTGTCAAGATGCAGAACGGACAAATCATCCGCAGCACCAAGTTCGTCGTGAAATAATCACCTCAAACTGAAACTACAATAAAGGAGGGCTGTACCGCAAGGTGCAGCCCTCCTTTATTTGGCTCTACTCAGGTGTATTCTCATTGCAACCAACTCCTAATTCCTAATTCCTAATTCCTAATTGAATAAGACTCCTAACTCCCCATGTTCTGCCAATGCTCCAGACAATGCCCAAAGCGGAGTTCAACCTCCTTGGGGATGCCGATGGGCATCTTGGGCCCTGGCACACCGCTGCCCAGTGCAATCGTGGAGCATTCGCGCCAGGCTTCGTCCCACAGGCCGCGGTCGATAAACGATTGGAGTGTGGCGGCACCGCCCTCAACCATCAGCGAACGGATGCCGCGGCGGTGGAGGGCCACAAGGAGGGTATCAATGTCGGCATAGGCTTCGAAGCCAGCGGGCAGTTCGTCCTCCGACATGCGGCCCAGGACCACGCGCAGGGGCGACGGACCCGACCAGAGGCGTGTCGTCAGGCGCGGATGGTCGCTCAGCAGCGTGGTGTGGCCCACGAGGATGGCATCGTGGAGGCTGCGCAGATGGTGAACGCGCAGCAGCGAGCGTGGTGTGGAGAGCGCCACGGGCTGTGGCAGGAGGGCATCGTCATCGCTCCAACGGCCGATAAATCCATCGGCCGATACGGCCCATTTCAGCGTGATAAACGGACGCTGCTGCATCTGTGCCGTCATGAAATGGCTGTTGAGCGCAAGGCATTCCGCCTCAAGCACACCCACCGTCACGTCCACCCCAGCCTCGCGCAGGATGGCGATGCCGCGCCCCGCCACCTTGGCAAACGGGTCTTGGCAACCCACCACACAACGAGGGATGCCCGTGCGCACGATGAGTTCGGCGCAAGGCGGTGTGCGGCCATAGTGCGCACAGGGTTCCAGACTCACATAAATGGTGCTCTCGGCCAGCAGCGCGCAGTCCTCGGGGCGCACCGAGTTGATGGCATTGACCTCGGCGTGGGCCTGTCCGCAGCGCACGTGGAAACCCTCGCCGATGATGCGCCCATCGTGCACGATGACGGCCCCTACCATCGGATTGGGCGAAGCGTAGAGTGCGCCACCGCGCGCCAGTTGGATGCAGCGGCGCATCCATTTCTCGTGTTCTATCCTAGTGTTCATGGGATTTTTCGTAATTTTGCAAGAGGCGGGCAGGACGAGGGCGCACAGCCCTTCACGGGCGTTGGGCTTCCCCTCCCTCCAGCCGCCATCTATACCATATAGGTAGGTTCTATAAATTAGCTTGCGATGGATTCGCGGCTATCGTGCCGTAGATTTTTGTTTTTTATGAAGGAGCGTAGCGGGCTACGTGACTGAATGAAAAACAAAAAGATACGGCGCGAGAGGCGTGAAGACATCCAAGCAGAATAGAAACCCTACCTTCCATTGAAACTAATTTATAGAACCTACCTTTAATGATGATTACAGCCGGATGGGGTTTATTTCCTGTTTATCGCCTTGTGCTTGATGCAAAACCCGATAGGGTGATGCTGTGACTGACTAGAAATCACTGAGCTTGCTCAGGGATTTTCTGACAGACACGGCATCAAATGTCTCGCCAGAGACATTTTGCATCAAGTGCAAGGGGTTTTTTAGGTTTTTGTTTTATCAGTGGCCACAGGTTTTTTGTGACAACTCCTCACAACCTTGACCTGAGTAGTTACCCGAAATGTTAAATCCGATTTTTTTCGCGCGAAAACTTTTAATATCTTTTATATTTTCGGCCGCGAAAAAATCTCTACATCGTCAATCCGCGCACCGATAAAGCCAAGAAAATTTCCGCAAAAGCATTTAGAAAATCCGCAAA
>SAMEA3663047__coassemble_780_pt1 | contig 11436 bp, 9 predicted proteins | sample SAMEA3663047__metabat2_low_PE_025 | metagenome-assembled genome bin SAMEA3663047 (sample SAMEA3663047) | pig gut metagenome | biome: pig gut; feature: pig-associated habitat; material: faeces | place: France | collected 2012
AGCAGGCTTCGTGGACGATGTGCAAGAGGTAATCATGCCCGTTGAAGACCACGACAACCTCTTCGTATTACCCGTAGGCAGCATTGCGCCCAACCCCTCGGAGCTTATCAGCAATGAGCGGTTTGGCCAACTGATTGAAGACATGAAGGCGTCCTTTGATTATATCATCATTGACTGTCCGCCCGTTGACATCGTGGCCGATACGCAAATCATCAACGCCTATGTGGACAGCACCATCTTCGTAGTGCGCGCTGGGTTGCTGGAAAAGAAAGACGTGCCCAACCTCCAGCAGTTCTACGACCAAAAGCGTTTCAAGAATCTCTGCTACCTCTTCAACGGCGTAGAGTTCCAAGCCTCCTACTATGGTCACTACGGACACTACGGACACTACGGCAAGAAATAACGCAAGCATCGTTTGGAACAACGCAATGATACAAGCCTAGCATGACCATCTACCTGCTTGGACTTATGATACTGATGGTAGAAGGCTGGGGACTAAAACCCTTTGGCTACCTATCCCCCGACGTTTACCTAGTGTTGACGTTGGGGTATCTGTTATTCAGCTACGTGCTCTTTCCCGAGAGAAAGTTTACGTACTTCTCCAAGCGACTGATTCCCTTCTGGCTGGTCATCATCGGCATTGTTCTGTCCGTCATTCCCGCATGGATATTCCACAACCAGTCCATCCTGCAATCCATCATCTCCTATCGCGCCCAATTCTTGTGGCTGGTTGTGCCCATCCTGTTGCGGCTGCGCCCCACCCTGCGGGAAATCAACCACTCCTGTCTGATATTCACAGTCGCCTTATTGATACTGACCATCCTCCATTCCTTCATGCCCTCCCTATTCGTTCATAGTCAGGAAGAAATGGAGAAGATAATGGCACAAGAAGAAGCTGACATGTACCTGTTGCGCGGTTTCAGCATTCCAGTAATCCCCTTGGCCATAGCCTTGCAAAAACTGGGACAGCGCTTTGAAATGCGAGATTTATTGATTGTCGCTTTCTGTATCTTCTGCTTGTTTGTGCAAGAAAACCGCACCTCATTGTTTGCCTCTATCTTTATGGTAGGCTTGATGTTTCTCTATTCCAAGTACAAATACAGGTATGTGGTCATGGTGGCAATGGGCGTGCTGGCAGGCATCTTCGTGTGGAGTACCATCTCGACATGGATGGCCTTGATAGAGGAAACCATTATGCAGGTGGGCGATGCCGACTACAACCGCAACAAAGCCATGCTGTATTATCTTTCTCCCCTAGCCAATCCATCGTGGGCAACCTACATATTCGGCAACGGCTTCCTCAGCGCCCACGCCTCCCAACTGATGGCCACAATGATGGCAGAGGGCGTATACAACAGCGATGTAGGCTACGTGGGATTTTGGAACCAATTTGGCTTGCTGCCTATTGTGGGATTTTTGATCGTAATTGTAAAAGGATTCTCAGGAAAAGATTCTACGCTTATTCACAAGATGCTATCGCTATATCTCATAATGACATCCATAACCATTGGATATTATGCCTCAGCCACGCATCTTGTATTCTTTGTATTTGCGTACTACCTGATAATGCACAAAAAGAGAAAAGTCTTAATCGCTATCCGTCCTCAAGCCGCACCACAATGCCAAGATGATGAGAAGGTACACATTTAGAGACACAATACATATTTGACTAATGATGAGAAATCCAATCAATGTCTTGAGGAAAGTATATGAAATGCGATGGGTGCTAAGATCCTTACCTTGGACCATTTATTTCAATCTACATTTCCTACCATTCAAGCAAGCCATAAAACTACCAATATTTCTATACAAACCAAGGTTTGGAAAACTTACTGGGAAAATTGAGATTCATGCCGAGCACATTAAGCCAGGCATGATTCGTCTAGGCCCATTCATTACTTCACTATATCCCAATACTGGCATCTACATAAATAACGAGGGCTGCATTATCTTCAAAGGTAAGGCAGTGATTGGCGGTAATAGTTTCCTGTCCATCGGGAAGACCGGTACACTTAGAATAGGAAATGCGCTCCTTGCATCCACTACGCTTCGTCTGACCAGTTATCATCGAATAGATATAGGTGAGAACGTACGCATTGGATGGGATTGCCTTTTTATGGATACCAATTTCCATAAACTACGAAAAGAAGACGGGACCTTCAGCAAAGGATATGCCCCCATAATCATCGGAAAGAATAATTGGATAGCCAACGGGTGTCGCATTTTAAGTAGAACAAAAACGCCAGATTTCTGTATCATATCTGCTGGAACAATAGTTAATACAACAGTAAATGCACCAGAGCATTCAATCATAGGTAATCCTAGAACCTTTGAAATACTCAAAACTGGCATCTGGAGAGACCTTGATAACGACACTATCGAATATGAATGAATACGATTAGCAACTTGATAAATAACATTTCTAGCCCCATCTTCTCTTAATACATGTCATCCATCAAGCGAAACTTTGCATACAATTTTATTTTGACGGTAGGAAACTATGTCTTCCCACTGCTCACATACCCTTATGTATCACGAGTGCTTGGCGTAAAAAATATCGGAATTTGTGGCTATGTAGATAGCGTTATCAATTATTTTATTCTTTTCTCCACACTAGGGGTTATCGCACTTGGCATTCGCGAAACTGCCAGAATGAAGCATAATAAAGAGGGACTGACAGAGGTATTCTCCTCATTATTAACCTTCAATCTGCTGATGGCTGCTGTGTCTGTCTGTATTCTAATCGGTCTCACGTTCAGCCTTCCTTTGTTTACTCCTTACCAACCATTTTTATTGGTGGGTATTGCCAAAATAATTTTCAGTGCCTTACTCATAGAATGGTTTTATCGCGGACTGTCAGAATTTAAGTATATCACGATTCGTTCCTTAATTGTACGGACTATATACGTGATAGCAGTTTTTCTTTTTGTTCGTACCCCAGACGATGTATTTGTCTATTTCACACTGACGGTTATGACAACCTTGATTACAGCCTTTTGGAATATCTGGCACTCTAGGAGGTTTGTTCATTTCAGTCTGCGCGCAGTCCATATTTCACTGTACATAGTGCCCATCCTCAGTTATGGCATGTATAATATTCTGACATCTATGTACACCTCCTTCAACACACTCTATCTGGGTAGTGTCACAAACGAAGTACAAGTGGGCTATTTCTATACGGCCACTAAACTGCATGGTATATGCCTAAGTGTCTTTACAGCTTTTACCACTGTTATGATTCCTCGCGTAAGCGAAATGTTGGTGCACAACAACAAACAAGAAATACAAACGATAGCAGGCAAGACGCTTGACCTTGTGTATATGATGACAATACCATTGATTGTATTCTGTTGTTTCTTTGCTCCGCTCATTATCCGTATCATTGCAGGAGAAGGGTATGCAGGAGCAATATTTCCGTTCCGTATCATTATCATCCTCCTTCTCATTATTGGAATGGAACAAATAATTATCCAACAATTTCTACTGACTATCAAGGACTCCAGGTGCATCATCATGCTAAGTTCTATAGGTGCGTTCGTGGGTGTCAGCACTAATCTTCTGCTGACGCCCAAATGGGGAGCAGTAGGAACCAGTATCAGTTGGACACTCACTGAAATTACATTATTATTCATAGCCTCATGGTTTTTCCTAAAACATTTTCAGATGCGTGTATTCAATATGCATCTACTGAAATACTTGCTGGCTTCCTGTCCTTACGTTGGCATCTGTTATCTCCTGCATGACAATCAATTTTCTTGGAAATTAGCAATAGCCATCATTTTGATGGCGACATGGTTCCTCCTTCTGAATCTGAAGATGATGCCCAATCAGGTGCTATCTGCTTCATTCCATCAGTTGACAAACCGCATCTCCACTTGGTTCAAATAGTAACCATCTCTATGATGCATCCATTCTATTATCTATGGAGGGCTCAAGCGATTTTCTCTGACCAATTATTCAAATTGATTCTTGCCCATGCTAGTCATTGTTATCGTATCCTATAAGAATAACCGGCGTACCATACAATACGTTCGAGAGGAACTCTCAAAAATCGTTCTTCCCCATCGAATCGTAATTGTCAATAATGGTTCTACGATTGAAGAGAGCAGAGAGTTGTCCAATGAACTCGGGGCAGAATTACTCAGTGTACAAGATGTGCCCTCCGTCGCCAATCGGATATTTGTCATTAACAATCCTCAAAACTCTGGATTTGCCATTGGCAATAATATAGGAGCACGCATGGCTATGGATTATCTAGATGCAGATTATATCCTGTTCTCAAATAATGATTTGCGCTTTCTAGATACAGATGTTGTTGAGCGGCTGCAACAGACGCTGAAAGAGCACCCAGAAATAGGTATTATTGGGCCACGTATTGTTGGGTTGGACGGTAAAGCCCAAAGTCCAGAGCTATATCAAACTTTTGCCAATAGATATATCTGGATGTATCTACTCACACCGTTTATCACTCTCAAACAAAAGAAACGAATCTTTCGGCTGGACTATTCCGAGCAGGCTCAAGAGGGCATACACTACAAACTGATGGGTGCTTTCTTTATGGTACGTGCAGAAGATTTTGCAAGTTGCGGCATGATGGATGAACACACCTTTCTCTATGCCGAAGAGCCCATACTCACCGAGCGAATGGCAAAAATTGGAAAGAAACCCTATTATTATCCCCAAGTGTCTATCTGCCATGAGCACGGACAGACCATTGGCAAATCTTTTAATACCAGGAAAGCAGATGCCCTGCTGTTTGACAGTGAAGTCTATTATTATCAAACATACAAGAATGTAGGTAATCTCCAAGTCCTAATTGCTCGTATCATTAGAAACATTCTTTACATCTTACATCGCCGATGAGAACCCTCTTCATCACCCACCATTATCTGTCATCCCCAGGAGGCGGCACGTTTGCCTCCCGCGCCTACATCAATGCCTTCGCAGAGTTGTCGGACGAGATGACTTTGCTCTATCCTGTCAAGGAGGGGGAAGGGTTGTTTGAGGGAATACTTCCCAAGGTTCAAGGATGCCCCGTTGCATACAATGCTTCCAGATGGCAGAAAGGCTTAAACATTTTGAGGGGCAAGGTTCATCGCTATGGAGATATTGCTCACGACTACTTGGCCTCTGGTCATTTCGATGTCGTTGTTTTTGATAATAGCAAGACATCGTTCCGCTTAATTGATATGGCCCATCGTTACGGATTAAGGGTTATCGTTATCCATCACAATTACGAATATGAGTATGTACGCGATAATTCGCCAGCCATCCTTCGCCCTATAGATTTATTCTGGATAGAGAGAGTGGAGCGCGAGGCTGTGCAGAAGGCGGATTTGAACCTTGTACTGAGTCGTCAAGATATGCTCTTGCTTAGCAAAGCATTTACCAATGGACGTACCGATAATTTCGCATTACTGGGAGTTTTTGAATACGCTTCTCATCAGCCTCAGACCTTGAACGAAACCAGTGCTAAAGCAAATCATTTCATTATTACAGGGAATCTGAGCGCAGTCCAAACAAGGCAGTCCCTTCTCCCATGGCTGAATACATACTTCCCCATCTTGAAAGCGGTTGTTCCCGAAGCCCATCTTACCATTGCAGGCAAGAATCCCGACAATCCCCTCACCCAACTATGCAAGAAACGGGGGATAGAATTGATTCCCTCACCTGTTTCCATGGCTCCTTACCTGCAAAAGGCAGCATGCTACATTTGTCCCGTTGACCTCGGCGGAGGTGTCAAACTTCGAGTGATGGATGGATTGAAGAATGGTCTGCCTGTCATTGCCCACAAGGTTTCAGCGCGCGGCTACGACCAATTTGTTGAACAAGGTTGCCTGCTCCCCTACTCCGACCCGCAATCCTTCCGCCAAGCTTTGGAGCAATACAAGCATCTAGCACTGAAACGAAACGATATCCTCCATACCTACCAACGTCTGTTTACATTTCAGGCTGGAGTAGATCGTTTGCGAAATATCTTGGCGGCCATACAACCTTAAATGTATTTTGGATTAGCCATCACGCCATTATGAAATATGCTCCTATCATAATATTTGCTTTTAATAGACTGGAATCCTTAAAGGCTACAGTATCCTCTGTCTTGCGAAATACGGAAGCGGCGGAGAGTGACCTCTTTGTATTTGTTGACGGAGCTCGTCATGACAAGGACGGTGAAGCAGATAAGGTTCAAGCTGTTCAAGAATACGTGAAGACTATCACTGGATTCAAGAGTGTCACAACCCATTTTTCAGAAATAAACAAGGGGCTCGGTCCTTCTATAATTTCGGGAGTTACAGAAGTAATCAATAAGTTTGGCAGAGCCATCGTTATTGAGGACGATCTTATTCTGTCCAACAATTGTCTGTCATTCATGAATCAAGGTCTTGATAAGTATGAGCATGAACAAAGAGTTTTTTCAATTTGTGGATATAGCAACAAAGTGAAATGCCCTAAAGATTACGAATGCGATTCGTATTTTTGTGTTCGCTCCTCTTCTTGGGGGTGGGCAACGTGGTCAGACCGTTGGCACAGTGTTGATTGGGACCTAAAAGATTGGGAGAAAATCCAATCTCTCAAGTCTGCCTTTAATAGATGGGGAGGCTCTGATTCTTTTGGTATGCTGAAAGGATGGAAGGAAGGAAGAAATAAATCTTGGGCTATTCGTTTCTGCTTCTCTCAATTCCTTCAGGACAAACTTTCTTTATTTCCCGTCATAAGCAAGATTGACAACAGGGGTTTTGATGGAGGAGGTACAAACTGTAGAAGATATAGCAGATTCAAATTTGAGTTTGACTCCTCTAATAAAACAGATTTCAAGTTTCCTGCCACTATTACAATGAATCCTCACTTTAGGAAAGCAGCCCTCTCGTATCATTCTATTCCTAAACGTATCTGGAGCAGAATAATGTATATGATTTACAAATAAGATTGGAGAAACAAACATTTGTAGGAATGATGGTTACTAGATAATCTGAAGCCTACATGGATAGAATAGATAAAACATAAATTGATAATAACAAGCAGTATGTCTAAAGCATCCCTGCCTCGCATCTTATATCTCGCCCCCCTGCCTCCCCCTGTTCATGGCTCTGCAATGGTCAGCGAGCAAATCAGAAATAGTAAGGTGGTCAATGAGGCCTTTGATGGGGATTTTGTCAATATCAGCACATCCCGCAAGATGTGTGAGATTGGCAAAGGGGGACTGTGGCTTACCCTCCAAAAAACAATACGCTTCCTCGTATCTTTTCTTAAAACCCTTGGCCTGCTACTCACGCATAGATACGACTTGTGTTATTGTGCCATTACCTGTCATGGTTCTGGGTTTCTGAAGGATGCCCCGTTTGTGTTGCTGTGCAAGTTGTTTAGGAGGAAGATTCTCATCCATCAGCACAATAGAGGGATGGCCAAAGACGTGGACCGTCCTATCTATCGCTGGTTACTGCCCCTTGTATATAGAAACACCAAGGTTCTGTTACTCTCTTGGTATTTATACCCAGATATTGAGCGAGTAGTCAAGCGCGAGAACATTATCGTTTGTCCCAATGGTATCAAGCCCATACCTTACGATGAGTGCAAGCGGACTGCGAATAATATACCGCACATCCTGTTCCTATCAAACCTCTTGATAGACAAGGGGGTATATGTCCTACTGGACGCCTTAAAGATTATATCCAATCGAGGTATCTCCTTCGTCTGCAACTTTGTTGGGAGCGAAACTAAAGAGCTAAACTCTGAACGTTTCAATCAAGAGGTCGAAGCCAGAAATTTATCCCATTGTGTAAGATATAATGGTCCAAAATATGGTGAGGCCAAGCAGAAAAGTTTCTTACAAGCAGACATTTTTGCCTTTCCCACCTTCTGTGATACGTTTGGGTTAGTCAATCTGGAAGCCATGAATTATCAGTTGCCTATTGTTACAACCAATTTCGGTGGTATTCCTGATGAAATAATCAATGGAGAGAATGGTTTTGTTGTTGAGCCTGAAGATGCTCAAGCAACAGCAGACGCCCTATGCCAACTTCTGGAAGATGCTTCACTCCGCCAGAGAATGGGCAGGGCTGGTTACAAGAAATTTTTGGAAGAATTCACCGAAGAAACATTTGAGAGGAACATCGTTGTGTCTTTCAAACGAGCGATGGAAGAGACTACCTAAAAGTCCCCTCCCCTCAGCCTCCTCCCACCAACAAGAGGCTATCACCCGCTTCCAGAAAAAGAATAACTGACGAATCGGAGCCTTGGAATGTGATTTCACAGTCCTGAGTTTCCGTTTCTTTCTCCGAGATTCCCAGCGACCCGCGGGCGCAGGTCGCGTGACCCGCGGGCGCGGGTCGCTGAGAAAGTGCCGAAGCAAAACGGAAATGACGGACTTGCGATTGGATCTCTCCCTTGTTTCAACTCATTCTGGCACTTATTGAAGCCCTCATCATATTCTGAAATACCGTTTCAGATATTTCGGACTTGCGATACAATTGCAAAAAATAATGTATTTTTGCACGTCCATTCATCGATTTAGAACATCTTTTTTCATGCGCGAAACCTATTTTCATATCCGTTACCTCTTTGGCCGCGAAAACGTTTGGGCTGCGGTTGAGGCCCTGTTGCAGCATGATCGTTGCGGTTCTGTCGTTGTGGCAGACGGAGTGGTTCTGACGCGGGTACAGCGCGATTTGTCGTTTAGAAAGGTCGTTCACGACAGCCTCTTTGCGATTTGCGATTCCAGCTGGGTGCCGCTTTATATCAAGGCTATTTATGGTCGGAAGCGCGAGCAGTATTGTGGTTTCGACCTGATGATGGATGGTTTGCAGCAGTATCAGAAGTATCGCATGATGTTTTTGGGGAGCGATGCTTTGACGTTGGCGGGTATTCAGCGCCAGTTGGATGACGATGGGATTGACAAGGCGGGGATGACTTTTTTGGAACTTCCTTTCAAAAGTGTTGACGATTTTGACTATCCTGCCATTGCGCAACAGATAGAAGAAGCTCGGGTGGACCTCATCTGGGTGGCCCTTGGTGCGCCCAAGCAGTGTATGTTCATGCAGCGGCTGAAGCCCCACCTCAAGCGGGGCGTCATGTTTGGCGTTGGTGCGGCCTTCAAGTTTTACAGCGGTGTGGCCGAGAAGCGTGCGCCGAAATGGATGGTCCTCTCCCACATGGAGTTTCTCTTCCGCCTGACACAGGACCCCAAGAAGCAGTTCGACCGCTGCTCGGGCATTGTCACCACCCTGCCCCAGACCATCCGCAGCGAGATGAGTACGAAGCGCACCAACGAGCAACTTGCCACCCAGCATTTCTTCTCCCTCCTGCGAGTGGCCCTCGGCACTTCCACGCAGCCCATTCAGGCAATGACTGCCGAGGAATGGCTGGCCGTATACGAAATGTCGCGCAAGCAGTCCATCAGCGGCCTGCTTTTCATGGGCCTCAACAAGCACTATGATTCCACGGAGATACAGCGTCTCGGCCTAAAGCGATACCCGCGCCTCAAATGGCTGAGCACGGTAATGACGCTGGAGAGGGTGTACCGCAAGAATTTGAGCGACTGCAAGGAACTGGACGAATTCTTCCGCCGCGAAGGCATCCCCTATTGCATCTTCAAGGGGCAGGCGCTCCAACGCTATTATGGCGATGACGCCAAGGCCCGCCACTATGGCGACATCGACGTGTGGACCCCCACCATCTCGGTGCCCGAATTTGCCGACCTGCTGAATACACGCGGCATCAGTCACAAGGTGAAATATGCGCACGCCGTTTTTGCCCATGGCCAAGGCACCATCACGGAGGTACACCATACGCCGGCCTTCTTTCGCCACCCTGGTCGCAACCGCCGCTTGCAGAAATGGCTGAAAGACCAGTTTGCCCACTGCGAGCGCAACGAAGAGGGACTGATGGTGCCCTCCGTTGAATTCGACCTTGTCTATCTGCTGATACACATCTACCACCACTTCATGTTCGAGGGAATTGGCATCCGCCAGTTTGTGGACTATTTCTACCTGCTCCGCCACCTGCACCTGCAAGCGCAGACATCCGATGCCGAGCGGCAGCGCATTGAAGCGATACGAACCAAGGCGATGACCACCTTCAAGCACCTCGGCATGCAACGCTTCGTGGCAGGCTCCATGCACATCATCCACGAAACCCTCGGCCTTGAAGCCCAAGCCCTACTCTGCCCACCCGATGCAGAAGCGAGCAAGACCATCCTGCACGAAATCGTTTGTGGCGGCAACTTCGGCAAGTTCGACAAGCGCTATCCGCGCAATACGTCCAACCTCTTTGCCCGCGGTTTCCAATCCCTGCGCCGGCGCGTCACGCTCATGCGCTTCGGCGTGGGCGAAACCCTCGTCTCGCCCTTCTGGAGCATCTGGCAAATCGTCTGGCGGCGCGGCCACGAGCACTAACAAGCATTACAAACCAACAAAAACAGCGAACACGCATCCACGTGCTCGCTGTTTTTTTGTTCAGTCGTGCCAAAGGTTTACTCCCAAACGAAACGCTCGGGCGCAGCACCAATTTCAAAGTGCAACTTGACGATGCCGAGGTCCATCTGCGTATATCCCACCATAGAGAAACGGCGCGTGGCGCGCACACGGGGCAATTCATCGCCCTGCGGCGGCAGGTATTCGAGGTAGTACTTCTGTTGGTTGACTGCTGTCGGCGCTAGCAGTGCAGCCTCCACACCGCGCACAAACCATTCGGGCGTAGCAGGACCAGCGTTGCTCACCTCCGTGATAGACTTGCGCTTGGTGTGGCGTCCCTCATCGTTGGGAAATCCCAGGGCAATCATACAGGCAATCTTTTCGCCAGGGTTCAACTGATAGGTATGCCTCACCTTGCGATAGGAAAGGCCTGCCCAGCACGTGCCAAGGCCCAGCTGTTGGGCCAGCAGTACCAGCTGTTCGCCGTAATAGCCCACGCGCTCGTCAAGGTCATCGCTTTTCCGTCCTGCCATGACGAGATAGTTTTCCACGCCCGAGAAGGAACCATAGGCCATGATGCCGCTGAATCCCTTGGGCTCGCCTACCACCAGCTGTATGTGCAGCCCGCCCTCGCGGTTGCAAGCATCGATTTTTTCCTGAAGGGTCTGTATGATTTCGGGGCTGAGCGGACGGCTGAAATAGTGGCGCACGCTGTGGCGCTGCCGTATAGCTTCGGTCAATGTAATCATCGCTATCTTTTTATTTTTCAAGTGTATATAATGTCTATTCTTCGGCTAATATATCGGCCGCAGTATAGAAAAAAAGCAAAATCGCCGAGGGAGGCAATCTCCTTCAGCGATTCATTTTGTGACTCCTGCAGGATTCAAACCTGCAACCTTTTGATCCGTAGTCAAATGCTCTATTCAGTTGAGCTAAGGAGCCGTGATGATGTGAGAAACAAACGGACTAGTGTGTGACTCCTGCAGGATTCAAACCTGCAACCTTTTGATCCGTAGTCAAATGCTCT